>JAESGW010000069.1_pt1 | contig 285206 bp, 278 predicted proteins | sample 9269791 | NCBI WGS metagenome assembly JAESGW01 (sample SAMN16773120, study PRJNA677053) | algae metagenome | isolation source: Aphanocapsa lilacina HA4352-LM1 and co-occurring heterotrophs from near cave... | place: USA: Maniniholo cave, near Haena, Kauai, HI | collected 2009-07-28 | reverse complement strand
TGCGCGTGGTCACCGACGGCGTGGCCATCGGGCCGATCCTGATGGGCATCTCCAAGCCGGTGCACATCCTCACCACCAGCGCCACCCCGCGCCGCGTGGTCAACATGACCGCCATCGCCGCGGTGGACGCGCAGATCCGAAGCTCAAACTGAAGCGGCGCGCGCGATGATCGAGCAGAGCCGCTATTCGATGGACGAAGTCGCCACCGATACAGGGTTCGCCGACACCGAGCGCATGCGTCGCGCCTTGCTGCGGGCGTTCGGGCAACCGCCACGGGCGCTCCGCCGCAACGCGCGCCCGGGCGAGGCACGCACCTGAAAGCGATGGCGCGCCTGCCCAGGGACGCCGGTGCATCGGCCCTATGACGGTAGCGGCGTGGCCTGCGTGGCATTGCCCGAGGGCTAGACGAGCTCGGTATGCCGGATCGCATGCTGGGCGGCAACATCCCGTCGCTCGTGGATATTGGACGTCGGCGTGCGGTCGATCAGCAGCGACAGGAGCTCCGGGCGGTTGTAGTGCCCCCGCGAGTCCATCAGCATCTTGCGGCGATCGATCAGGGAGAAGTCCAGGTCGGCAATGACGTCGCCTTCGCCCTCGCGCAGAGGCTGGCCGATCAACATGCCGTCGGGCGCCACGATCGCGGTGAAGCAGCCACCCGAGATGGCGCCGATGCCGCACTGCGTATCTTGCATGATCTGCGCCTGCTGCTCGGCGCTGAGCCATGCCGTCGCGTTGACGACGAAACAGCCCGACTCCAGCGCGTGCTGGCGGATGTTTATCTCCATTCGCTGGGCAAATCCTTCCCCAAATGCGGAGCCGGGGTACATGGCCGAATGGATCTGCTCGCCGTCCGCCATCAGGGCATAGCGCGCCAGGGGATTGTTGTGCTCGAAGCACGCCAACTGGCCGATGCGTCCGACCCGCGTGTCGACCGCGCACAAGCCGGAGCCATCGCCCTGGCCCCAGATCATCCGCTCGAAGTGGGTGGGCGTGATCTTGCGGCGTCGCTGGACCAGAGTGCCATCGGCATCGAACAGGAGCTGCGTGTTGTAGAGCGTGCCGCCATCGCGTTCGTTGACGCCAATGGAGACCACCATGCCCGCCTTCTTCGCCGCAGCGCCGATCGCTTCCGTCGCGGGGGAGGGCACCGTGACAGCCTGGTCGATCAGGCGCAGGTGCTCCGTTCCCCCGAGTAGCTCGAGTGGTGTCTGGACCGCTGAGAAGTAGGGGTAGTACGGCACCACCGTCTCGGGGAACGTGGCGAACTGAACGCCAAGCTGGCCCAGTTCGTGGATCTTGCGGACGACCTTGTCAATGGTCGCATCGCGGCTGTACAGCACGGGACTGATCTGCACGGCGGCAGCTTTGATGACAGTCATGGTTGAGCTCTCTTCATGTTGAGGGGACAGGCCTATCGAATCAGCCGCTCGACCTGCGCTTGCACGCGCGGGCCGACCAGCAGGATGACCGGGATGACGATGGCGTAGCCGATGCTCCAGGCGCGCAACCACCGGGAGGCAAAAGTGCTGGAGAAGCCGACGTTCAGCGCAAGAAGAACGAAGGAAATGATGCCGGTGGTGAGTGCGCCCATGAGGAGCGCGAATACGATGCGTCGTTTCAGCTGGATGTTCATGGGTGCGCTCCACGTGTTCGGATTGCGGGGGTTGGTGCAAACGATGGCGGCGGATGCGACGTCGACCAGGCCCGCCCGCCGCCGTGCTCGAGGGCCACGTCGCGGTGTGGCTCGCGCCCGATGGCGTGCGGCGCTCGCGCCGGAGCACTCGATGGGCATGACGGGGAGTGCCGGGCTCAGCATCACGGTGCCTGCGCATCCGGCAACGTGCCCAGCACGATGCCTTGCTTGCGCATCTGTTCCAGCAGGTCGAGGCCCTGGGCCTGGATCAACGCCGGATCGGCCTGCGCGTCTACCGCCAGCGCGAACAGATGGCTTCGCCCCGTGCGCTGTACGTTGCGCACGGAGGTCAACAGATGGAATGCAAAAGGGCCGATCTGCGAGAAGCTGACCTGCTGTGAGGCGTTCCGCCACACGAGCAGCAGGGTGGGTGCGTCGGGCGCTGCGCTCGGAACCTGCCCGGGGCCGATCTGCAACACCGGCCACCGGTACAGCAGGAGCTCCGCCCAGGGCGAAAGCACGGGGATACCGTCGAACAGGTCGCCGTCGGGATCGTGCGGCGGGGGTTGCGCGTCGCGGGTGAACAGCGCCTGCTCGATCCATTCGTAATGCGCCATCTCGGCCAGCCAGACGGGCTGGACGCCCGCCTCGGCCTGCTGCTGCAGATGGTCAACGAATTCCGTCGCGATCCGCGGGAAGAGCGGGGTGCGACTGCGGTACGCTGCAAAGTATCGTTGCACCACGTTCTTCCATTCGGCAGGCCCGAGTGTTGCACTGATCACTGGAAAGCTGCCGCGGAGCAGACCCTCGATGTTGTTGAAGAACAGATCGCGATAGACGGGCAGGCGGCGGGCGTCCAGGTCGGTGGGCGCCGGGTGGACTTCGGGGTCGCGCAGGTGGCGGGCGAAGGCGAACTGCTGTTCGCGCAGCGTCTCAGGCGGCACGGGACTGCTCCCTCAGGCGGGCGCGCGCGGCATGGCTTTCCTGCATGGCACGGATGCGATCGGTCTCGGCCAGCAGCGCCTTGATCGGCGGAAAGTTGAAGTCGCGCTCCAGCAGCGTGGGGCGCACACCGAAACGCCGGTAGGCGCTGTCCAGCAGCGCCCAGACGCTGGGCTTCACCGGCGCGCCATGGGTGTCGATCTTCAGGTCGATGGCTTGGTCGTGATGGCCGGCGATGTGGTACTGCGTGATGCGCTCGGCCGGCAGGCTGTCGAGGAATGCCTCAGCGTCGTAGCCGTGGTTGACCGCGTTGACGTAGACGTTGTTCACGTCGAGCAGCAGGTCGGTATCCGCCTCGGCGAGCACGGCGTTGATGAAGTCGGATTCGACCAAGGCCTGGTAGGGCGCGGCGTAGTAGGAAACGTTCTCGATGGCGATGCGACGGCCGAGCACGTCCTGCACCTGGCGGATACGCGCGGCGACATGGTGTACCGCTTCGTCGGTGAACGGGATCGGCATCAGGTCGTAGAGTTGGCCGTCGTCGGTCGTGTAGCTCAGGTGCTCGCTGTACATCGTCACGCCGAAGCGTTCGATGAAGTCGCGTGTCGCGAGAAGCAAGGACATGTCCAACGGCTCGGTGCCGCCGAGGGACAACGAAAGACCGTGCGCGCTGATCGGGAAGCGCGCCGCCAATTGCGCGAACTGCTCGCCCAGCAGCCCGCCGACGCCGATCCAGTTGTCGGGCGCGACCTCGAGGAAGTCGACGGCATCGGGAGCCAAGCCGAGCAGGTCGGGCAACAACTTGCGGCGCAGGCCCAGGCCGGCGCGGAGAAAGGGTTGGGGAGTTTTCATCACGGTGACTCCTGGAAAAGCGACCCCGCGCGATGGCGGGGTCGCATGCGGCTTGGCTGACTCAGTCCTTGGTGGAGAACAGCCCCTTGGGCAGTTCCCGGCCGTTCGCGTTGTAAGCGGCCTTGACGCTCAGGTACGACTCCATCTCGTCGATGTAGCCGTCCTTGTTGGTGTCCTTCCTGGCGAACGCCGCAGCACCGTTCGGTTCGACCTTGAGGAACTCCGCGCGGGAGACGCGGGCGTCATCGTCGGTATCGACCGAATTGAAGATCGCGTCACCGCACTGGCCTTCGCCGCACTTGCCTTCGGCGGCTTTGGCCTGCGGCTTCGGCGTGGTTTCGGTGCTGCCGCACTTGCCTTCGCCACACTTGCCTTCCGCGGTGGCATGCGTGGCGCCCAGCATGTAGCCCTGTGCCAGGGGCTGGACGGCGAAAGCGGAGCCGCTGAAGACGAGTCCGGCGAGCGCCAGGCCAAGCATGCCGGCGGATGTGTTGCGGGGGTTGTCAGACATTGCAATTTCTCCATGGGGGAGGGTAGGGGCGGGGTGAGCCGCCGGGAGTACTGCGGACGCAGTACGAAGCGAGAAACAAAGGGGCACGGTGCGATCAGGCGGACGTGTGCCGGATCGCGGCGAGGGTGCCAACACGCGAGACGACGAGGATCACGCCGGCCGCGGCCACCGTCATGCCGAACCCGGGCACCAGCAGCGCGGTCGTCGCGCCAAGGGCGGCGAGCACGATGCCCCAGGAGGTGGCGCTGGCCGTGCACTCGGTCGCGGTGCCGAACGCCCTGCGGACCAGGTGGTCCGCACTCATGCGACCGGCGCCCGAGAGTGCGAGCGGCAGCAGCATCACCAGGTAGAGGAGTGGAAGCTTGTAGTTGCCATGGCCGGTGTCGCTGATGGCATAGCCCTTCCACAGTTCAGCCAGGGTCGACCAATCCGATGGCCAGTGCACCGCATGGATCGCCACCACCGTCAGGACCCAGAGCGCGGCCGCGGCATAGCGTGTGCCGATGCCCACGAGCAGCGCGACGCTGCAGATCAGTTCGAACCACGTGGCGAGCGTCCAGTTGATGCCGGGGCTCATCAGGGAAAAAGGGGGAGGGAACTTGTCCCCCAGTTCGGCGAACCAGTTCTCGCCGTGCAGCTTTTCCCGACCCGCCTCGAAGAACTCCCATGCAAGCAGCAGGCGCAGGCCCAGCGGACCCAGCCACTCACCCACGCCATCGAGGCCGTAGAAGAAGGGCGAGCGCGCAGTGTGGGATTTGGAATGCAGGTTCATCTCGATGTTCTCGGGCAAAGGCAGGCCGACGGCGGCCACGCGGTGGCGTAGCACACGCTCAGGGTTGAGGAGCGATGCGACTAAGGCTTGGTGGAAGCCGCGATGCGATAGCGCGGTGCGGGTTGGGCGTTGGAGAGTTGCGGCGCCAGGGCCTTGCGGGCGTTCTCCAGCACGGTCCAGTCGGACAGGTCGGCCAGCGCGGGAATGGTGACCTGTTCGCCCTGGTCCAAGCCGGCCAGTGCGGCATCGACCATGGCATCGGCGGACATGACGATCGCTTGCGGAAGGTGGCTCACCGGCAGGCCGGCGACGTCCCAGAAGTCGGTCGCGGTGGCACCCGGCAACACGACCTGCACGCGTACCCCCTTGTCGGCCAGCTCGTGCTGCAACGACTGGGAAAACGCCAGCACGTAGGCCTTGCTGCCGCCGTAGACACCATTCAGCAGTTCGGGCGCCAGCGCGACGATGGAAGCGATGTTGATGATGGTTCCGGCACCGCGCGCAACGAAGGCGGGCGCAACGGCGTAGGCCAGGCGGGTCAGCACGTTCACGTTGAGCGTGATCATGCGTTCCATGTCCTCCGCGCCTGACTGGAGCAGCGGGGCGGTGGCGCCCACCCCGGCGTTGTTCACGAGCATGGTGATGCTCGCATCGGTGCGCAGCTGCTCGACAACCCGAGCCACACCCTTGGCGTCGGTGAGGTCCGCGGCCAGGGGTTCGACCGAACGGCCCGTCCGGTCCCTCAGCGTCTGCGCCAGCTCGCGCAGCTTGTCTTCGCGGCGGGCGACCAGGATCAGATCGTAGCCCTGGCGAGCCAGCCGGTCCGCATAGACGGCGCCGATGCCGGACGACGCGCCCGTGATGAGTGCAGTGCCTTTATGGATTCCAGTGTTCATGATGTCTCCTTGAGCCCGGGTTCCGGGACAACTTCGTGGTCCGCGTGCATCATCCGTGTGCACGGATGACGCGGCAGCGGGTCAGACCAGATGGGTCTCGACGTCGATGTTTCCGCGCGTCGCTTTCGAGTAAGGGCAGATCTGGTGCGCAGCGTCGACCAATGCGCGGGCGACGGCGGGATCCAAGCCGGGGAGGCTGACGTTGAGGCGTGCCGCCAGGAAATAGGCGTCACCGGTCAGGCCCAGGTCCACTTCGGCATCCACGGCGGCGTTGGTGGGCAGCGTGACGCCGGCGGTCTGCGCCGCCTTGCCGATGGCGCCCAGGAAGCACGCTGACCAGCCGGCACCGAAGAGCTGCTCCGGATTGGTGCCAGGACCATGGCTGCCAGGCGGCGACAGTTCGATGGCCAGGCGGCCGTCATCGCTGCGCGAAGCGCCCTTGCGGCCGCCGGTGGTGTGGGTTTTGCCGGTGTAGACGACATGTTCGATATGGTTGATCACGGGAATACCTGATGGGGTTGGAAGTAAATGCGCCAGGGAGAAAGACGCCGGACGCGGCGCATGTCCGGTGGGTGGCTATCGGCGCGATGCAGGCGAAAGTGCAGCCCGGTCGCGCTGCGCCGTGTTGCGTCAGGGGATCAGGCGATCGATGCGCGCCTGCAGGCGTGGCCCGACGAGCAGGATGGCGGGGATCACGATGACGTACCCGAGGCCCCATGAGCGGAGCCATGTGGCGAGGAAACCCTGTGAGAAGCCGAGATTGAGGGCGATCATGACGAAGGAAATGATGCCGGTGGTGACGATGCCCATCGAAAGGGCGAAGGCGACTTTCCGTTTCAGTTCGACGTTCATGGCGTGTGATCTGTGCGTGTTGATGTGGCGCTTCGACGCGCGGAGCTCAGGGCGCCGCGTGTCGCAGCGCGACGATGGGCTTGCCTTTCTCGACCAGGTAGGTCGCCAGTTCTGCAGCGTTCGTCTTGCCGGGGTTGTGTGCGGCATGCGGCATGCCGGCAGGAATGAACAGGGACTGCCCGGCGGTCAGGGTGACCGGGGGCGCGTCCTCGAATGCGTACTCGAGCGTCCCTTCCAGCACGTACGCGACTTCGATGCCCGGATGCGTGTGCATGCCGAACTTCGCGCCAGGGGCGAGGTCGACACGCACCTGGACCACTTCACGGCCGGGATCATCCAGGTCATGCCGCAGCGCTTCGTGCCTGCCGATGCCGGTGGGCTGGGCACTGGCCGCCCATAGCGTGGTGCCGGCCAGTGCCAGCAGCGCGACGGCGCTCAGTCTGTGCTTCGTGGTCTTCATGGGGAGCCTCCTGTGGATGGGAGGCCATTTCACGCCGCCTGCGTATCCCGGTTGTGTCCGGGTGCGGCTGTTTTTGTATCAGTACGTGTCCGCCATCTTGCGTGGGTGTGCAGGCGTCCACGCGGACGCAAGTGGGGCTCGGCACGAACAGCGAAACCGTAACGGATTGAAGGAGTTGGCGGGTTTCGTCGCGCCGACCCATGTAGCCGAGCCAGGCAATTCGGCGTGGAAGTGGTCTGCGGTGAAATGCCAGCAATTGGAGGCATCCGCGGCGGGATGTCCACAATCCACTTTTTTACATAATATACATTATGCGAAATAAAGGACGGGGTGATTGGGGCTGGTGGTTCTGGCTTGTTCGCCTATTCCTGAATCGCCCTGTCCCTCCTGTGCCCGCCTACGCTAAAAAGCCCCGTTGACAGCAAGTAGCTACCCCAACGGCGCCAGATCTGGCAGTTGGGTTGGACCAGCAGGTTCAACGCTTCCGGCGATCGGCAATAGCCTGAATTGCTGCCGTGACCTGAGCCATGACGTCCTCAAGCGGTATTGAAGGCCGCGAGTCCTGCAGCGCTCGCTGCACCTTGGCTCTGAACCAAGCGTCGTACCCATCGTCTGGCAGGCCCAGAACTGACGCCGATACCGTGCCCGACCCTGGATGATCGTTGTACACATTGGCACGCATCAAGCCTATTTGATCCGACGCTTCTCCAGCTTGCGGGCCAAAGTTCGTCGATGCAGTCCCAACCGTCTGGCGGCCTCCGAAATGTTGAAGTCGCTGGCCGCCAGCGCTTCGTGGATGTGCTCCCACTCCAGTGTCTTGATTGACGTGGTGCGGGCAGTCAGTTCCACGTCTGCGTCCCCGGTAGCGCGTTGGAACGCGGCTTCGATGTCGTCGGTGTTCGACGGCTTGGCCAGATAGTGGCGCGCGCCCAGTTTGATCGCTTCCACTGCCGTGGCAATGCTGGCGTAGCCGGTCAAGACCACGATCACCATCTCGGGGTCAGCGTCGTGGAGGTGTCTGACGCTCGACAGGCCTGACGCGCCGCTGGCCAACTTCAGGTCCACAACGGCGTGGGTCGGGGCGAACTCCTCGAGCAACGCTGGCATGCCGTCCTCGCCCGCCAGATGGCGGACCTGGTACCCTCGCCGTTCGAACGAGCGCACCAGCGTGCGTGCGAACGCCGCGTCATCCTCGACAATCAATAGTCGTCGTTCACCCGATGTCATCATAAGGGCCCTCCTCGATCGCGATTCCGGCCAGCGGCAGCGTCACGGTTACCATTGCCCCGCCCTGCGGCCGATTCCGCGCATCCAGCCGCCCGCCCAGCGTACGCGCGACGTTGACCGACAAGAACAGACCCAGTCCACCGCCCGGCCGTCCCTTGCTGCTGTTGTACGGCGAGCCCAGCCGCCGCAGGATGCCTGGCTCGAAGCCGGGACCGGCATCGCTCACCTCGATCACCACCGCATCGTCACGGCAGCGTACCTCCAGCCTGACCCATTCCGGCGAGGCTTCCAGCGCGTTGTCCAGCACGTTGAACACCATCTGCCGCAAACCCGCATCGGTGACGATACGGCGATCGAGGGCACTTTGGTTGCGGTAATCGAAGCGATGCGGATTGCGGGCCTGCTGCCATTCATGTGCCAGTTCGTCGAACAGCGTGTGCAGCGTGGTCTCGGTGGGCGCTTCAGCGCGGGTCTCACCCGCGGCCATCAGGATGTTGGTGACGATGGACTTGCAGCGCGCCACCTGTGCCTGCATTTCCAGCACATCGTTACGCAGCTCACCGTCAGACGCCATGGTCGGCAGGTGCTGCCAGTCGCCCAGAATCACCGACAGCGTGGACAGCGGCGTACCCAGTTCGTGAGCGGCCCCGGATGCCAGTAGGCCGATGCGCACGATGTGCTCTTCTTCCACCGCCCGCTGGCGCAGTTCCGCCAGGCGCGCATCGCGTTCTCGCAAGATGCCGCCGATGCGGGTAATGAAAACCACCAGCAGGCCGGCGACCAGGAGGAAGCAAATGAGCACCCCCTGCACGTAGTGGTCGGCCAGGCCACGCGCCGGTTCGACCGCCAGCTTCAGCGGCGCCGGCACCGCGGCCAGTCCGACCACGCACAGGGCCGCGGCCGCCGCGATTACCCAGCTACGCGGCGAAGGCAGCAGCACGGTGCCGATCACCACCTGCAGCAGGAACAGGAACACGAACGGGTTGCCAATGCCGCCCGACAGGTATAGTTGGATGGTCAGCGAGACGACGTCTACCAACAGACCCACCAGCAATGCGGACTGCGAGATATATGTGTGGCGGCGGCACCACGCCTGGCTTGCCAGGTTGAAGAGCACCAGCGCGGCGAGCACGGTGAACATCGGTGCCAACGGCAATGCGATTCCCATGCCGTATTGCACGACCAGGATCGTCGCTACCTGCCCTACTACTGCGATCCAGCGCAGCTGGATCAACTGCTGCAGGTTACGCAGTCCGGAGCGGTCGTGTAGACCCTCCAGGCGCGAGGCGGCGCGGTCGGGAGGTGCGGCGGAATCAGACTGACGGAAGTACATGCGGGTCCGGGGAATGACGCTTCCGCCGATGATCGCGCAATCGGCGCTCGGACGCGAACAGAAAGCCCCCCGCCACTACCGTCAACAGTGCCATGCCGAACCACGTCAGCGCGTAGGACAGGTGTGGATCGCGGAACTTCACCACCGTCATGCCACCCCGCGGCCACTCTCGCACGGCCGGGTCACGGTCAGCATCGATGAAGAACGGCGCCACGCGCTCCGCGGGCAGGCCCCGCGTCCGTGCGATGGCGGCGACGTCGCGCGAGTACCAGCGGTCCTGTGCCGGCATGTTGCGGCGCAGGAAGCCGCCTCCGGGTTCGCTGATCCGCAGCAGTCCTTCCACCAACACCCTGCCTTCCGGTGCGGGCGCGACCGTACCGCCGATCGGCACGAAGCCGCGATTCACGAGTACATAGTTCCCATCATCAGTCTGCAGTGGTTGCAGCACCCAGAAGCCACCGCCGAGTTCGGTGACGGCCAGCGTGCGTGTGTCGCTGCCCGCTACGAAACGCCCGGTGATCGACACGCGCCGGTAGCTGTCGGTCGCATCGGTGATCGTGGTCCATTGCGCACGGGACGGCGCCGGCCTCGCATCGGCGCGGACGCGAGCGTCGACACGCGCGATCAGTTCATGCTTCCAGGCCATCCGCTGCAGTTGCCAGACGCCCAACGCGACGAATCCGCAGAACGCGATCGCCAGCAGCCCGGCGAAAGCGAGCCGCCACCGTCTGCTCGATCGTGCTGACGGAACCGGCGCCGCGGCCACGGGGCCGTTCACGGCAGGCTCTGCGCCGCTTCCTGGGCGTGATGCATGTCGTGCGTGCCGGGCATCATGTGGGTGTTCATGTTGTGCATGACCCACAACGTACCGGCCAGCACGATCACCAGTAGGACGGCGGTGAAGATCAGCGCGAACAGGTTCCAGCCGCCTTCCGATTTTGGATTCATGTGCAGGAAATAGACCATGTGCACGACCACCTGCACCATCGCGAAGGCCAGGATCACCAGCGTGGTGATCGCGGGCGTGGGCAGCACCTTGGCCATCACCAGCCAGAACGGGATCGCGGTGAGAATGACCGACAGCACGAAGCCGGTCACGTACTCCTTCACGCTGACGTGCGGAATGCCGTCTTCGAGGAAGTCGTCGTGTTCGGAGGGGAAAGAAGGCTTGGCCATCACTGCACACCCATCAAGTAGACGAAGGTGAAGACGCCGATCCAGACGACGTCAAGGAAATGCCAGAACATCGACAGGCACGCGATGCGGCGCGTGGTGGTCCGGTTCAGGCCCCACTTGCGCACCTGTACGCACAGCACGGCCAGCCAGATGACGCCGAACAGCACGTGCAGGCCGTGCGTGCCGACCAGCGTAAAGAACGCCGACAGGAACGCGCTGCGCTGCGGTCCCGCCCCGATGTGGATCAGGTGGTGGAACTCGTAGAGCTCGATCGACAGGAAGCCCAGGCCCAGCAGGCCGGTGACCAGCAGCCATCCGATCGTGCCACGCGCGTTGCGCTTGAACATCGCCAGCATGGCGAAGCCGTAGGTAATCGACGACACCAGCAGGAGGCCGGTGTTGATCGCGATCAGGTGCAGGTTGGGCAGGAACAGGTCGCGACCGGACGGGCCGGCGGCATAGCTGCCGGAGAACACCCCGAACGTGGCGAACAGACTGCCGAAGATCATCAGGTCGCTGAGCAGGTAGATCCAGAAGCCCAGTAGCGTGCCGTTTTCCGGGTGGTGACTGCCCTCGGTGTCCAGGAACACCGGCGAGCCGTCGGGTCGATGGAGGGCGATGGACTCAGACATGGGCGTGCTTCGCAAGGCCTTGGTTCAGGAGCGCGCGTTCCAGCTGTTCGGTGCGCGCCTGCTCGGTGCGGGCGACCTCGTCGGCCGGGATGTAGTAGTCGCGGTTGCGGTCGAAGCTGTGCCAGACGGCATAGGCGATCGTCGCCAGCAGGGACACGCCCGCCAGCCACCAGACATGCCAGATCAGCGCGAAACCGCAGGCGGTGCTCAGCGCGGACAGGATGACGCCGGCGCCCGTGTTGCGCGGCATGTGGATGGCCTTGAATCCCTCGCGCGGACGCTGGAAGCCCCGCTGCTTCATGTCCGTCCAGGCGTCGGTGTCGTGCACGACCGGCGTGAAGGCGAAGTTGTAGTCCGGCGGTGGCGACGAGGTCGACCACTCCAGCGTGCGGCCGCCCCAGGGATCGCCGGTATGGTCGCGCAGTTGCTCGCGGCGGCGGAAGCTGATGTAGATGCAGTACAGGAACGCGGCAATGCCGACCGCCACCAGCACCGCGCCGAAGGCGGCGATCTGGAACCAGATCTGCAGCGACGGGTCCTCGAAATGGCTCATGCGCCGCGTTACGCCCATCAGGCCCAGCACGTACAGCGGCGTGAACGCGAACCAGTAGCCGGCCAGCCAGAACCAGAACGAGACCTTGCCCCAGAAATCGTCGAGCCGGAAGCCGAAGGCCTTCGGGAACCAGTGTGTCATCGCCGCGAACAGGCCGAACACCACGCCGCCGATGATCACGTTGTGGAAGTGCGCCACCAGGAACAGGGAGTTGTGCAGCACGAAGTCCGCCGGCGGCACCGCCAGCAGCACGCCGGTCATGCCGCCCACCACGAAGGTCACCATGAAGCCCATGGTCCACAGCATCGGCACCTCGAAGCGGATGCGGCCGCGGTACATGGTGAACAGCCAGTTGAAGATCTTCGCGCCCGTCGGGATCGAGATGATCATCGTGGTGATGCCGAAGAACGAGTTGACGCTGGCGCCCGAGCCCATGGTGAAGAAGTGGTGCAGCCACACCAGGTACGACAGCACGGTGATGCAAACCGTCGCGTACACCATCGACGAGTAGCCGAACAGGCGCTTGCCGGAATACGTGGACACGATCTCGGAGAACACGCCGAACAGCGGCAGGATCAGGATATAGACCTCCGGATGGCCCCAGATCCAGATCAGGTTGACGTACAGCATGGCGTTGCCGCCAAGGTCGGTGGTGAAGAAGTTGGTGCCGACGTAGCGGTCCAGCGTCATCAGCGCCAACACGGCGGTCAGCACCGGGAACGACACCACGATCAGCACGTTGGTGCACAGCGCCGTCCAGGTGAACACCGGCATCTTCATCATGCCCATGCCGGGCGCACGCATCTTCAGGATGGTCACCAACAGGTTGACGCCGGATAACAGTGTGCCCACGCCCGCTATCTGCAGCGCCCAAATGTAGTAGTCCAGCCCTACCCCAGGGTCCTGGTTGCCCAGGTTGGACAGCGCCAGCCAGCCGGAGGTCGAGAATTCACCCAGGAACAGCGACAGCATGACCAGCACCGCGCCGGCGGTGGTCATCCAGAAACTGAAATTGTTGAGGAACGGGAACGCCACGTCGCGGGCGCCGATCTGCAGCGGCACCAGGTAGTTCATCAGGCCGGTGACCAGCGGCATGGCCACGAAGAAGATCATGATCACGCCGTGGGCGGTGAAGATCTGGTCGTAGTGGTGCGGCGGCAGGTAGCCCATGTTGTCGCCGAACGCCATCGCCTGGTGCAGGCGCATCATGATGGCGTCGGCGAAGCCGCGCAGCAGCATCACCAGGCCCAGCACCATGTACATGATGCCGATCTTCTTGTGGTCGATGCTGGTGAACCACTCGCGCCACAGCCAGCCCCACAGCTTGTACCTGGTGATCACCGCGAGCAGTGCGAGGCCGCCAAGGCAGGTACCGATGAACGTCGCGGCGATGATCGGGTCGTGCAGCATGGGAATGGCGTCCCAGGCCAGGCGACCGGTGATCGGAGAGTGGGTGACGGTGCTGGTATCGAAAGCCATCGGGCGAATCCGGTGAATCCAGGGGTGCGGCGGCGAGGCGCCTCAGGGCGCTTTCAAGCCGCCCGCGGTGGTGACAGGCGATGCGAGGGCCGCTGCCTGCGCGGTCTCTACCGTGCAGAGCTCGGAACGGACGAACGGACCGGCAGCGAGGTTGCCGCGGCGGGGGCGCTGCAGCGGATCGGTACTGTCCAGCCCGCGCCCGCCCATGGCGTCGTAGGCCATCATCTGGTCCATGCACAGGCGGTCGGTGTCGACGCAGCGGTTGACCACGGCATCGAACAAGCCCGCATCGACGGACGCGTACAGACGCGAAGGCTCGCGGGCGCTGGGCACTTCCAGCTGCAGGTACTCGGCACGGGTCAGCGCCTGGCCGTCGGCCCGGGCGTCGGCGATCCAGCGGTCGAAGCCTGCATCGGACAGGGCATGGAAGCGGAACCGCATGTGCGAGAAGCCCTCGCCGCTGTAATGCGACGAGAAACCCTCGTAGTCCCCTTCCTTGTTGATCACCGCGTGGAGTTTGGTCTCCATCGCCGGCATCGTGTAGATCATGCCCGCCAGCGCCGGCACGTAGAACGCATTCATCGTGGACGACGATGTCAGGCGGAAGGTGATCGGGCGATCGACCGGCGCGGCCATCTGGTTGACCGAGGCCACGCCGTATTCCGGATAGACGAACAGCCACTTCCAGTCCAGCGCCACTACCTGCACTTCCAGCGGCTTGACCTCGGCCGGCACCGGTCGCCCTTCGGCGAGGCGTCCCAGCGGGCGGTACGGATCCAGCAGGTGCGTACCGATCCACGTCACCGCGCCGAGCGCGATGATGATCAGCAGCGGCACACCCCAGATCACCAGTTCCAGCTGCGTGGAGTGGTCCCAGTCGGGCTTGTAGGTGGCCTCGGTGTTCGACGCGCGGTAGCGCCAGGCGAACCAGAACGTCAGTGCGATCACCGGGACGATCACGATCAGCATCAGCGCCGTCGCCACCAGGATCAGGTTGCCTTGGCGGACGGCGATGTCGCCGGCGGGATTGAGGACCTGCAGGTTGCACCCCGACAGCAGGGCGGCGGCGGATGTCGCCACGGCGGCTTGCAGGGCTCTGCGCATGAAGGGCATGGACATGGACGCTTACGGATTGATCAGGATCAATGTAGTGCGCCTGTGCGGCGCGGAGTATTGGACGTTTTGTCCTATCGCGACGGCGGCGGCAGTCTGCGACCCTATGCGCGTACCCTCCCCTGGTCCGATCCGGCAGACCGTCCCCATGGCGTCCACCAGCCCCACGACTTCCACCCACGACCACGGCACCAAAGCCCACGCCGATGTCGCCCCGGGCGAGATCGCCGTCGGCGTGGTGATCGGGCGCGCGTCCGAATACTTCGACTTCTTCGTCTTCGGCATCGCTTCGGCGCTTATCTTCCCGGCGGTGTTCTTCCCGTTCGTGGACCGGCTTGAAGGCACGTTGTGGTCGTTCGCCCTGTTCGCGCTGGCGTTCGTCGCGCGTCCGTTCGGCACCATGCTGTCGATGAAGATCCAGGCGCGCTGGGGACGCGGCCTCAAGCTCACCGTGGCGCTGTTCCTGCTGGGCACGGCCACGGCCGGCATCGCCTTCCTGCCGGGCTACGCCTCGATGGGTGCCGCCTCGATCGTCCTGCTCGCCCTGCTCCGCGTGCTGCAGGGGCTGGCACTGGGCGGCTCATGGGACGGCCTGCCCTCGCTGCTCGCGCTCAATGCGCCGAAGGAACGCCGCGGCTGGTACGCCATGCTGGGCCAGTTGGGCGCGCCGGTGGGCTTCATCGTCGCCGCCGGCGTGTTCGCCTTCCTCTACGCCAACCTGGAAGACGCCGACCTGCTGACCTGGGGCTGGCGCTATCCGTTCTTCGTCGCCTTCGCCATCAACGTGGTCGCGCTGTTCGCGCGGCTGCGCATCGTCGTGGCGGACGAGTACCAGGACAAGATGGGTGAGCTGGAACTGGAACCCACGCCGATCCGCGAGCTGTTCCAGGCCAAGGGCCGCCACGTGGTGATCGGCGCGTTCGCCGCGCTGGCCAGCTACGCCCTCTTCCACATCGTGACGATCTTCCCGCTCTCCTGGATCCTGCTGTATTCGCAGCAGTCCATCGTCAGCTTCCTGCTGGTGCAGATACTGGGCGCGTTCATCGCCGCCGGCGCGATCGTGGCCTCGGGCCTGATCGCTGACCGCGTCGGCCGTGCGCGTACGCTGGGCGGATTGGCGGTGGGCATCGCGATGTTCAGTGGCTTTGCGCCCACGTTGATGGAAGGCGGCCCGGTTGGCCAGGGGGCCTTCATCCTGATCGGTTTCGCGCTGCTCGGCCTTTCCTACGGTCAGGCTGCGGGTGCGGTGACCGCGAACTTCGGCCGTCGGTATCGCTACACCGGTGCGGCACTGACGTCCGACCTTGCGTGGCTGATCGGCGCCGGGTTCGCGCCCCTGGTCGCACTGGGCCTGTGCGCGCGGTTCGGGCTGGAATGGCTCGGTGCCTACCTGCTGTCGGGTGCCATCGGCACGCTGCTTGCGCTCGGAATCAACCGCGCCCGCAACTACAAGAGCTGATTCTCACGGGAGCTTGCGTTGCGACTGCGTGCGGCGGCCGGGAATCCGGCTGGGCCACGAACGGATGGCGCGGATCCTTCGGGCGCGTCAGGGCGGCTGCCCTTCTCTCCCACTGGATTCCCCCTAAGCTGGGAGGTCGCGCGGCGATCTGCACCCGGTACAGGGGGATGTCCCGGCACTTCACCTCGATGCGTGTCATCGACCGCAGGATCCGCCAAATGGCCCTCGCAGGCGAGTACGCGGGCACGCGGGCTGGCCAGATAGAATTGGCCTACGGCGCCCGTCGCGACAAGACCCATGCCCGCATGTTCCAGGTCCGCGACGGCCAGCTCGCGCAGGTCACGGAATACTTCGATCCGACCGTGCTGCAGGATGCGTTCGGCAAACAGTTGCAATCCAGGTTCAACGTCCGCTGATTCGGGAGAGCATCATGTCCAGCAATCTTTCCAAGATCCAAGCCTTCTTCGCCGCATACGCCAATCACGATGTTTCGGCGGTGCGCGAGGTGATGAGCGACGACATCGTCTGGCACATCCCCGGCCACCATCCGCTGGCGGGTCCCAAACATGGCATAGACGAGGTGCTCGCCTTCTTCGACCAGCTGGGGAAGGCCGGCTTCCAGGCCCAGCCATTGGTCATCGTCGAACAGGGTGATTACGTCATCGACCACCACCGGGGCTGGAGCACTGCCGGAGGTGGGCTGGACCTTACCTGGTGCCTGGTTTTCCGCTTCGAGAGCGGCAAGATTGTGGAGGTGACCAACTTCTGCGAAGACCAGCACAGGGCGGACCTGTTCTTCCACGACATCTATAGCCTTGCGCCCATACCACTCCGGCTCGCCTGAGCGTCCTGCCGTCCTCCCGGGCGAAGGAATCCGTCGGGTGGGCGGGTCAGGTGGTGCAATGCGCGTCTGCCACAACGAGGGTATCGCGTACGACGCAGGGGGCGACGCGGTGCTAGCGGGAGTTCTCCCGACGAAGCCGTCCCGGACTCAGGCCGAGCATGCGTCCGAACAGGGTCGTCATGTGGGCCTGGCTCGCGAATCCGCAATCGGCGGCGATGTCGGCCAGTGGCCGCCTCCCGGCAATGATGAGGTCGCGGGCGCGCTCGCACCGCCGGAGCATGACGTAGCGGTGCGGCGACGTCCCCGTTGCCGCCCGGAATGCGCGGGCGAAGCCGTGACGCGGAGTGCCCGCCACGGCGGCCAGGGCTCCCACGTCGAGATCGTCACCGATGTGCGCTTCGATGTAGGCCATCGCGCGCTCGACGGCCTGGGCGCCGCGCGCCAATCCGTCCATGCGCGCTGGTGTCGAGCTCGAGACCTCGGTCGCAAGGTGTGTCAGCAGCACTTCGGCGGCCGCGTCGAGGAACAGGCGTGTAGCCAATCCCGCGTCCTGTATGCGCAATACCGTTCGCGTCAGCTCCAGGATGAACGGATCGAAACGCGACCACGCCGGCGCCAGTTCGAGACGTCCGGCGATTTCCTCACGCGCGCGCACCAGGTCGGGTGACAGGGACACCAACGCCATTTCGCCAGCCCGGTGCCAGCAGGTGCGATACGGCATGTCGCGCGGCATCAACGAGCTGGTACCCGCACTCACGCACGCCTGCGCGCGCCGTCCCCCTGCATCATGCCACGCCACGTCCAGCCCATCGGCCCGCAGCACGACAGCGATCTTGTCCTGCGGATTGGGGTGCTCGTCGAACGCCCCCGCGGCAACGTCCACCCGCACCACCCGCAGGCCGGCTTCGCCAGCACCGAGCACGGCGTCCGCATCGGTAGCGGACTCAGATGACTTCGCGACCCGCGTCTGTCCCATAAGTGCCCCCATCCGCTTTCGGAATCTGAAAATCTAACGTCCAAACGCGAAAGACGGATGCAGCGTGCGCCCCTAGAGTGCGACGCACCCCCTCCGCTATCGACGGGTCCCATCCGATGTCATCGCTCACGCAGCCGTTTCTGAATAGGGATCCCCCTGCGCCGGCTCAAACGCCGGCAACGGACGGATGCGCCGGACCCTCCGGCAGCCCCGCCTCCGTCCACCACTCCGCACGCACGACAGGGACCGGACATATGACCAGAATCCTCTGCGCCTGCGCCTGCGCCTGCGTCGCCTCGCTGGCAGCGGCCGGCGCCGTCGCTCAGGTGATCCCAAGGGAAGGGGTGGCTGTTACCCACCCTGTCGCCACCCCGGACACGATCGTGCTGCCCGCGGACCTGAAGTGGGCCCCCTTCAAACTGCCCGGTTTCTGCGGACCCGTGGAAGCGGCCTTCGTCAACATGGATACCGACCGCGCCCCGTTCATCGCACTGCTACGGATGCCGAAGGGTTCGCTGCTCGCAAGGCATTTCCATACCCGCCAGATCGAAGCGGTGCATGTACTGGAGGGCACCATGCTCAACAACGGCACGCCCCTGCCCAAGGGCTCGACGCTGCTGCACGCCCCGGGCGTAATCCATGGGCCCCATACGACGAACACCGGTACCACGCTCATGTTCATCCAATACGGCGCGGTCGGACCGGAGGACAGTATTTTCGTCGACGCTGACGACCGCGTCATGTCGGCACCCCCCGCTTGCGCCAACTGAAGAGCCGCGCCATGACGATGTCTCATGCATTCGAACCCGAAACCGCAGCATTCGTGCAGCGGCAGGATGCCGAGCGTGCTTCTGCCACCGGCGATCCCACCATTGAGCAGCTGCGCCACGGCTACCGGGCCAGCTTCGTGCGTACTTCCGTGCAACCGGCTGTTTCAGTTCGCACCCACGATCTCTCAGTCGCTGGCCCCACCGGTCCACTGGACGCGCGGCTGTACGAGCCTGCGTTGCCACGTACGCGGGGCCTGCTGGTGTACGCCCACGGCGGCGGATTCGCGGTCGGCGACCTTGAAAGCCACGACGCCCTGGCACGCCTGATTGCTGACGCGTCCGGTACGCGGGTGCTTACGTTCCACTATCGACGCGCACCCGAGTATCCCTGGCCAGCCGCACGTGACGATACGGCGGCCGTGTTCCGAGCGGCGCATGATTACGCTATTGCATGGGGCGTTGATCCGCGTCGCATTGCGCTCGGCGGTGAGAGCGCTGGCGCGACCCACGCCGTTGCCGCGACGCTGCTGTTGCGCGATACGGGCGGTCCGCTGCCCCATGCTGTATGGGTGATGGTACCGGCGCTGGATGCAAGCGGTGCCGGCGAGAGTCATCGCATCTTCGCCGAGGGTGCAGGCCGCCCCGCCGCAGAGTTCCAGTTCCTCTGGTCGCTGTACCGCCCGCCGACGGTCGCACCCGACGATCCCGGGATTTCGCCTCTCTACGCGGATCTCCGAGGACTGCCGCCGACGCGCGTCTTCGTCGCGGAGTTCGATCCGGCACGCTCGGACGGGGAGGACTTTGTCGTCCGTGCACGCGCCGCCGGGGTGGACGCCACGGTCAGACGTGAAGACGGTCTGATCCATCAGTATCCCGAGATCACCGGCGTTAGTCCCGGCAGCCGGCAGGCGGTGATACGCGCCGCCCAAGTGCTGGAAACGTTGCTGACCTGAGCATCCTTTGTCGGTGAGACCGCACAGGGATGCCCTGGAAGTGTGTTTGACCTGCCGCTACCCCATTGGCGACCTCGCCCACGTTCCCGATATCGCCGGCAATGACAACGCCTTGGGTTAACCCTGTGCATATGACGCCGTGGGGATGCAGTCGGTCGTGGCGGAGGACTGGGTAAAGATCGGATCCATGGGCCGCTGGGTGGAGAGGATGGCCCCGCCCTCCCCGTCTCCAGGGCGGTGCTCGGGAATCATTGGGTCCGGGATGACGCACCAGCGGGCAAGGGGGCGTAGAGACCGTGCGGCTGCTTCAAGGCCTGACGTTGGCGCGCTCTTGCACAGCTCGACGGTATCGCTCAGGGCTCATGCGCTGGTGTCTGCAGAAGACGCGAGCAAGCACCTGATTCGACGAGTAGCCGACTTCGTGTGCAATGGCGGTAATCGAATAATCCGTATGCTCGAGAAGTTCACATGCCTTCTCGATACGCAGACGGGTAAGGTAAACGCGCGGTGGCACGCCCACGCTGTGCTTGGACATGCGCGCGAAATGAAAGACCGACAATCGCGCCTCCGCGGCGAGTTGGTCCAGGCTGAGGTCCTCGCCCAGGTGTGCCCGCATTAAGTCGATGCATCGCCGCTGCGCGCCAGCAGACAGACCGCCCTTCGCAGGTGCAAATGCGGACCCGCTCTGCCGGAACAGCTCAGCAAGCACTTCACAGCCAGCGGCGCGAACCAGCAGACGCGATGGCGCACCTTCTTCGTCGCATAGTGCCCAGAGATTGCGCAGGGCCGACTGGATCGCTGGCGCTCGGAAGGCGCCGCGATACAGACCAATGGATTCGACTGAGCCCACCCCGCCCGTCGCCTCATCGAGCATGCCACGCCACTGTGCCATCGGGAAACACACGGTCCTGTTCTGATGGGGGCGATCAACGGACACCGCGTGGTCGAAGTTCGGTGCCGCCAGGAAGAAAACTCCCGGCTCCGTCGTCGAATCGAACAGCCCTCCACCAGAATCCCCTCTGACACGAACGCCGCACACCATTGCATGGTGCAGGACGAGATCATCCGAACCCGGGATCTCGAAATGCCCCCCTGGTCGCTCGTAATCGAGCAACTCGAGGATCCCTCCCGGAGACTTCCGCGACCGCACTGACGAGGCCTGTGCCTCTATCTGGCTGATGGGCGAAGGACCGCTGTTCATGACACTTCTCTTTCGACGGACAAGCGCGAGCATACATGCCAACTCCGATACCTGTCCCACAGCCACGGCGTCTGCTACTCGACTCCGTGATAGCTGCCCAGATGACGGATCGGTGACCAGGCCGGCAGAACGTCGGGAAGCGCCGGTGACAACGGACTATACTCCTGGGCGCCGAACACGACAGCGCCATCCATTATGGTCAGGACGGAGCGGACCGAGGCGATATCGTCTTCCGGAACCGTGAAATAGTCCCGGTCGAGCAGCGCGAAGTCAGCCAGGTAGCCCGGGGCTATGCGTCCCATCTCATCTTCGGTGTACATGAACCATGCGGGACCGCGGGTAAAAAGCGCCAGTGCCTCGGCCCGCGACAAACGGTTGTCCTCAGCCAACACCTGCGTGCCGGACACTGCTTTGCCGGTGATCATCCAGCTGATGCCGACCCAGGGATTAAAGGTGGCTGCCCGATAGGCATCCGTGCTCATGGCCACGGGGACGCCACTGTCGACGAGCTGGCGTAGGCGCGGGGTCTGCAGAGCCTTCTCCCGGCCGTGCGTGGCGATGAACCCGTCGCCATGCAGCGCCATCTTCGTGTCCAGCGCGATGCCGCCACCGAGCGCCTTTACCCGAGCGATGTTCACCGGACTGATCGTCTCGGCATGCTCCAGGCTCCAGCGCAGGCCATCGAGCGGCGTGGTCCTGTTCAGCGCCTCGAGGGCATCCAGGAAAGGGGTGATGTTTTCGTCATAGGTAATGTGCATGCGGAACGGGATCCGCTGTCGGACGAGCTTGGATACGTTCTGTTCGACATGTGTGCGCATTGCCACGGGATCGATGATCACGGCGGGTCGATCAAAGTTCTCGTGGTCGTGCACCTCAAGCTGAAGGACCTCACCGGCGCCGCGGTAGACGTGACCGTGCCTCAGTGTAGGGTGCAGGTTATGCCCAGGACTGATCGGCGCAGTCTTGGTGATGACTTCCAACTGGGCATCCACCATGTTGATCGGCTGGCCATCACCAAACTGCATGTCGACGAACGGCATACGGAGGTTGAGTCGATCATCGCGTGCCAGCACGTCCACGATGGACTGATGCTTCGGGTAACCACGGTTGCCCGCGTCGATCGCGGTCGTTACGCCGAATCGGTTGAGATCGTGGACCGCATGGATCAGTGCGCTCACCTGCTCATCAAACGATGGTTGAGCCACCAGCATTTCCATTGCCACGAACGTGAAGGTGTATCCATGGACCACGCCGGTATATCTGCCCATGGCATCCTTCTCAAACTCGGTTCCGGGCAGTGCCGGGAAACGGTCCGTGCCTACGCCAAGCTTCGCTATGGCTTGCTTGTTGAGAAATGCGCGGTTGTATGCGTACTGGATGATCGCCGGGCGGTTCGGTACCGCGGCGTCGAGTTCGGCGATGGTCGGGAAGCGTCTTTCCTTGAACTGGAACGGCGACCAACCTCCGATCACGTTGACCCAGTGCCCTTCTGGGGTGCGCTTGGCCTGCTCGGTAAGCATGTCCATCGCACGCCGCAAGGTAGGCACACCATCCCAGCGAACGTTGTAGGTGTAGCTGCTTTCGTTGAGCAGGTGCGTATGGGCGTCATTGATGCCAGGGATGAGCCGACGACTTCCGGCATCGATAACCCGGGTTTCGCTACCGCGCAGTTCCAGGATCGTGGCATCACTACCGACCGAAAAGATGCGGCCACCCTTGACTGCCACCGCGGTGGCGTCCGGCTGGGCTGGGTTGCCCGTATGGACCTTAGCGTTGAACACAATGAGGTCGGCGGCGGGAGACTCCTGGGCGGCAGCGTACGAGGCACTCAAAGACGTGTAGACCGTCAGAAGCGCAATCAGAAAGTGTTTGGTTACCATATGGGATTCTCCAGTGGACGTTTCACCAAGGGTCCGTTGCTGCCGTGCGGCGGAGATGACGAGCCTGTCCCCGCGCCAGCAGGACATCTCGCAGGAGTTGGCCAAGCCGCCTTCCCCTCCGCACGTTGCGGACGATGGTGATAAGAGTGTCCCCGCTGGCGGCCGGCTGCGTTGCCGAATGTGCGGCAGAGTGACCGATCCTGCGGTTCGGGGCGCAAGTTCAGGGATCGTGTGATTCAAGCCTTAGCTTTCTTGCAGGCGTTCCACTGCCCACGACGCCGAGTAACGGAAGTTACGTTGGCATCCCACTATTGCGCGTGCTGCGCGCAAAGACACGTTTTTCTGAAGCTGACATGGAGGACAGCCCTCGATCTGTCACGACGGTGTGACGCCGCTCGGCAAGCCAGAGGTGCCCGGGAGACACGTCCCCAGCGCGTGGCCTGCATGGCAAGGCATTTCACTATCGGAGTTCGGTGAGCGAGAATCCCTGGCGGCGTCGACTCCACCTGTCCGCCGGATCGCTATGTCGATACCCCAGCCAGGATCTGCTCGCGCAGCCATTGATGTGCGGGGTCGCGGTGCACTCGCTCGGGCCAGACCATCACCATATCGAAGCCGGGAACCTCAAGCGGCGGCTCGACGACGCGGAGCAATGCATCACCGGCTGCCAAGCGGGACGGCATGAGGGCCACCATGTCCGTTTGCTTGAGGACGGTGACGAGAAAGAGGAAATGCGGCACCGACAACACTACTCGCCTCTTCATTCCCAGCCCTGAAAGCACCGTGTCCGTGACCCCGTGGAATCCACCGCCATCCGGCGAGACGATCGCGTGTTCAAGCTTGCAGAACTGGGCAAGGGTCGATCGTCGCTTGAGCTTCGGATGATCAACACGCCCCGCTAGCACGTAGCGCTCAGTGAACAATGGTCTGCAGTGGAGTCCAGGCGGCGCTTCTGCAGCCGCCAGGAACGCCAAATCAATCTCCGCATGTTCTGCCTTTCGTGCCACCTGCCCTGCTGGATACTGCACGACAGCCAAGCGGGTCTGTGGCGCCAGGGCACGCAGCCTGGCCAATGCCGGCAACACGATCGTCAACTCGCCATAGTCGAAGGCCGCCACACGCCAAGTCTGTGCTGCAAGGCGCGCATCGAACGGACTCGGCGAAACGATCGCCTGCGTCAGTGCCGCCAGCGCCTGCTGGAGAGGTTCGCGAAGCTCGTCGGCGCGCGCGGTGGGACGCATGCCCCGGGGACCAGGCAGTAAGAGCGGATCGCCAAAGAACTCGCGCAAACGCGCGAGCTGCACGCTGACAGCGGATTGGGACAGGTGGAGGCGACCCGCTGCCCGGGTGACGTTCTGCTCGACAAGCAGAGCGTCGAGCGTGACGAGCAGATTCAGATCCAGTCGCCCCAAGGTATTCGTCATGTCAATTCCAGGCATCTTGGAATTCAATTTTCAATATACCTTGGATGGACGTATCGTGCTGCCTGAGATGCGATGTCCGCGCCTGATACGTGGCGAGGGCCCCCGCCCTGCAGACCGCTGATGGCTCTTCCCCCCTTCCCCGAGGAAAAAACAATTGTCTCTGCACGCCGTACAGCCTGCGAATCTTTGGGATTCTTCGCCTTATCACTTCAGTCAGGTCGTCCGATCTGATTCGCCAGCGTCTCTGGCATTCATTGCGGGCCAGGTGGCGCTGGGGGCGGACGGTTCGCTGGTCGGCGCCGGCGATATCGATGCTCAGCTCCGACAGGTTTTCGCCAACCTTCGCGCCGCCGTCGCGGGGATCGGCGGCACGATGAACAGCGTTGCAAGCGTGACCGTGTATATGACAGACGTTTCCCATCACAAAAACTATCTGGCGGTGGGCGCTGAAGAATTCGAGGGCTGGCGGCCTGCGGAGACCCTGGTCCAGGTCGTCGCGCTCGGATTGCCCGAACTGCTCGTTGAGATGCAGGCGATCGTCGTCATCTGAGGGTGTATTCGTATTGTTCTGTGCGCCATCTGCCGATCATGCAGAAGCACTTCAAGAGACCTTTAGGACCATCAAAGAGAATGTCAAAGACCATCCTGATTGTTCATGCACAGCCTGAATCAACCTCCCTCACCAGTCACCTGGCGCGAGTGTCGCGTAGCTTCCTGGAAGACCAGGGGCACGTGGTCTTGGCGTCTGATCTTTACGGCATGCGATGGAAGGCTGTCTTCGATTCAGAAGATTTCCCTCAGCGCGCAGACAACGAGCGCCTTTCCTTCGGATTGGAATCAGGCCATGCCTATGCAACGGGAGCGCAGACCGCTGACGTCGTGGCAGAACAGACCAAGGTGCTGGCAGCCGATGCAGTGATATTCCATTTCCCCCTCTGGTGGTATGGAATGCCCGCCATCATGAAGGGTTGGATCGACCGCGTGTGGGCCGCCGGCTTGGCGCACAACTACATGAATGCGGGCAACGCCTATCGCTATGGCGAAGGCGCTTTCAGCGGCAAGCGGGCCATGCTCGCGGTGTCAACGGGTGGGCCTGGCCACGACTACGGTCCGCGAGGGATAAACGGCCCCCTCGAGCAACTGCTCTTCCCAATCACCCACGGCTCACTGTATTTCCCGGGATTCGAGGTCCTGCCGACGTTTGCTGTCCACGACGCCGGCCGCATGGATGCAGCACAGGTGGCCCAGGCGACACGCAGTTGGGAGTCGCGTCTGAAAGGCCTCTTCTCCGAGACCCCTATCCCATTTCGCGCTCAGAATGGTGGTGACTACAACGAGAGGTTTGAGTTGAAGTCAGATGTCGCTGTTGGAAAAACCGGCTTATGGGCTCACGTCAATGATATGGATGCATAGACTGGTTTCCGAAGCTGAACATCGTGGGATGTGGAGTTCCGGCGGCGCGGGTCGAGGTCTTCCCAGCAGTAGCTGCGAATGATCTGGATCAGCAGGTCTCCATCGGCGTGGCCCCGGCCTCAGAGGGGTAGGCCCCGATCCCAATAGGGTTCGGGCCCGAACCGTTCGATCAGCCACGCTATGAAGGCGCGGACCTTCGGTGCCAGTTCGCGCGAACTGGGGTAGATCGCCCACAGCGTCTGTGTGGACACCAGCGGGAAGTCGCGAAGGACGGGTACCAGGGTTCCCGCACGCAGCTCGTCGGCCGCACACCAGGTAGCCATCAGCGCGATGCCGAGTCCATCGGTTGCCGCGTCGCGCACCGCACCGCCATCGTTGATCCGCAATGAGGGCGCTACCCGCTTTGCGAACTCCTCGCCGGTGGCGTTCCGGAATGTCCACAGGTCGAGCGTGCCGACCACGAGGCACCTGTGCGCATCCAGATCCTCCGGCGATCGAGGCTCGCCGTGGCGTTCGACATAACGCGGTGAAGCCACCAGGACACGCCGGTCGGGCGCTATGCGCTTGGCGATGAACGAAGAATCCTTCAGTTCCGCATATCGAACGGCCACATCGAATCCGCCCTCCACCAGGTCGACCACGCTGTCGGAGATGCGCATGTCGAGCCTGAGATCGGGATAACGACCCGTGAAATCGGACAATCCCGGCACGATGTGCATCCGCGCGAAGGACGCAGGTGCGGCAATCCTGAGCACGCCGCTCGGCGCCGCCTGCTCACGGCCCAGCGCACCCCGGGCGATGTCGGCGGCTTCCAGCAGATGCTCGGCATGGGGCAGGAATGCGCGGCCGTCCTCCGTCAAGGTGGCCGACCTTGTCGTGCGATGGATGAGCCGCGTGCTGAGCCCCTTTTCAAATGCGGCCAGACGAGCGCTTGCCGCGGCCGGCGTGATGCCCAGATCCCGCGCAGCGGCACTGATGTTGGCCATTCGGGCGATCCGCACGAACAGGGTCAAATCGCTGAAATCCATCACGTCCACCTCGATCGGACCAGCACGCATGATCGCTGAAGACCCGCCGCCGCGCCACGCGCACGACCGGGGAGCCGCGCCGTCCATGGCCAGAGGCGGGACGGTCTGCCGCTTTCAGGCGGTCTTTGAAACAGCTTCATGTGGCGACCCGCTACTGCCCCGGATTTCGGCTCCCATTCTAACTGGCACATGCCGCCCGACCCGGGCCGCTCCCACGACGAGGTAACACGAAAATGAAAGACTCGATGAAGGCCATGGTGCTCACCCGCTTCGGCGGACCGGATGCATTCGAAATGCGCGATGTTCCGGTAGCGGATGTCGGTCCCCGCCAGGTGCGCGTTCGCATCCATGCGACCGCAGTAAATCCGCTCGACTACCAGATCCGGCGCGGCGACTACGTCGATCACGTGCCGCTTCCTGCGATCATCGGTCACGATGTCTCCGGCGTGATCGAAGAAGTCGGCTCGCATGTGACCGAGCTCGCCGTGGGCGACGAGGTGTACTACACCCCCAGGATCTTCGGCGGCGCCGGTTCCTACGCCGAGCAGCATGTCGCCGACGTGGAGCTGGTCGGCCTCAAGCCCCGCAACCTCAGCCACCTGGAGGCGGCCAGCCTGACCCTCGCTGGCGGAACGGTGTGGGAAGCGTTCGCGACGCGCGCGCAGCTCGCGGTGGGCGAGACGATCCTGATCCACGGCGGTGCAGGCGGCGTCGGCACTCTTGCGATCCAGGTGGCAAAAGCCATCGGTGCGCGGGTGATCACGACAGCACGCGCGCAGGATCACGCATTCGTGCGTTCGCTCGGCGCGGACGAGGCCATCGACTTCGTGACGGACGACTACGTCGAAGCCGTCGCCACACATACCCGTGGCCGCGGCGTGAACGTCGTCTTCGACACGATCGGCGGCGATACGCTGGCCAGGAGCCCGCTGGTGCTCGCCGATGCCGGCCGTGTCGTCAGCCTGGTGGACATCGCACAGCCGCAGAACCTCATCGAGGCCTGGGGCCGGAACGCCAGCTACCATTTCGTCTTCACCCGGCAGAATCGCGGGAAGCTGGATGCGTTGACGACGCTGGTAGAACGCGGCCAGGTGAAGCCGGTCGTCGGCGCGGTCCTGCCGCTTGCGCGCATCGGCGAGGCGCATGCGTTGCTGGAGAACCCGGGCGCCTCCGCGCTTCGCGGCAAGGTCGCCATCGATGTGGTGGGGCAGACGGTCTCACTGCCGGCCGGTTCGGCGCCGTCCGCCACAGTTGCTTGAGGACGCCCACCATGGTGACCGAACTGGCGTTCCTGAGTATCCGGCCCGGTGAACACGCATCCTTCGAGGCCGCGTTCGCATGCGTCAGCGGACTTCTCGCGGCAGCCGACGGACATCGTGCGCACCGTCTCGTACCGTCCCTGGATCACGCCGACCTCTATGTGCTTGAAGTCCAATGGCGCGATCTCGCGGCGCACGTGGACATGTTCGAGCCCAGTGATTCGCACGCGCGGTTCATGGCGGCACTGGAGCCGTTCTTCGCTGCCGAACCTCGTGTGCTCCACGTGCCCGCACGCAGTGCGGACGACTGACACGGCGGCCGTGATCCACGGCCGAGGTCGCCAACCCGTCAAGCCTGGGCGCGATCTTTACCTCCCTCTCCTGCTCATCATCCTCCAGACAAGGAACCAACTCCCATGAAATCCACTGTCACCACCTTCGTCCTCTTCCTGCTTGCAGCCACGTCCTCGGCGACGTTCGCCCGCGAGCCGGTTGCCGGGCCTCAGATCGTCCGCACCGAAGCCACGGCGGAACGCAGCAGTGCGGCGGCCGAAACGGCGTCGACACCCTCGACGCGTCCGTCTTCGTCGGCGGATACCCGCAAGCAGAAGCGCTGCCGCAATCACCACAAAACCCTGGGTATTGCCTGCCGGAGACCTGCCTCGCAGTGAGTCTACGGCGTAGCGATTCCTTCACGTTTCGTTAGTACATGCGCCCCGATGACTGATGACGGCTGAAAGACAATCGTAGCCCCGTCGGTAGGAAGTTCGCGGCTGGCAACGGCCGCAACCTTTTCTGCAGCCTCCCCAGCCACCCGGCGTTCGTGCAGGAAAGGCCGACCCTCGCGGAACAGGCAATCCTCAGCGGCAAGCTTCCTGTACCCGCTCTTCCCAGCGACGCAGTTCCAGGAAGGTGCGCTTCAGGCCGCGGCGCGCGAGGGCGCGGTCGCGCTGCGTCTTCGCCCGCGTGCAGGCCTCGGCATCGCGGTGCAGGGAAATGACGGCGCCCTGTGGCTGCGGTCGCCTGCGGACCTGCTTGCCCGATGCGCGGCGCGGCGCCGGCGTGTGAGCGCGGGGAACCGAAATGGATGTTGGCGTTGCAGCCGTCGGCGCCACATCGATCTCACGCCGCCACGCCTGCGTCATGCCGTCGGCGCAAGGCATCGACTGGAAGATCGAGTGGCCCTCCGCACCGTGGCATTTGTAGACCGACTGGGCCACGCCCGTGGTACTGCCCATCGCCAGACATGCGAACAGCACGCCACGCCTGATTGTCCCTGACCGCTCCGTCATCCTGCACCTCCCTGTGGTGCCGACGAGCGTGACGACAGGCGCGCCGCGCCGCCATCGGCATCCCGCCCGGACCAGGGTCAGGGTTTTTCCCGTCGACCGAGGCGCGCCGCCTTCACTGCATCCAAATATCCTGTCGCCGCGTACTGCCGGTTATCGTCCCCGCTACGGTTTCCTCATGCGTCTCGACCGCTCCCTGTGGTTGCTGCTGGCTTGGCTGTCGGCTTCGCTCAGCCCCACCGCCCTGGCGCTGCAACACTACGAAGGCCAGGCGTACCGCCTGAAGGGGGGACAGTTGCTGTACCGAGAATCCCATTGGCTGCAGGCCGATGGGGAGCGGCTGGTGCTGTATCGCTGCGCCACGGGCGAACCCTTCGCGCGCAAGTACGTCAGCGACGGGTCCCCTGCCCCGGATTTCGAACTGGTGGACGCCCGCGACGGGTACCGCGAAGGGGTACGGACGCGGGACGGGCAACGGGAGATTTTCACGCAGGCCCGGACGGGGGCCAGCGAGCGGCGCAAACCCCTGCCTTCGCGGAGCCAGCAGATCATCGATGCCGGTTTCGATGCCTACATTCGCCAGCAGTGGAACGCGCTGACCCCGGCCAATCCGCGGCAGGTCGCCTTCGTGCTGCCCAGCCGGCTGGATACGCTGGCCTTCAAGCTGGAGCCGCGGGCGCCGCGCGATCCCGCCGAGCGCAGTTTCCGCCTCTCGCTGGATGCGTGGTACGGCGCGGCCATTCCCGGCATCACGGTGACCTACGCGCAGCCCAGCCGCCACCTGCTGCGCTTCGAAGGGATCGGCAACATCCGCGACGACAAGGGCGACTATCCCAGTGTGCGCATCGAGTTCCCGCCAGGCCAGCGGCGCACGGCGACCCCGGGCGAACTTGACGCCGCCCGCCGGCAGCCGCTGGTGAATGGGTGCCAACGCCGGTGAGTCCGGTTGCCTCCCCTCACCGCTTCACTGTCCCGTCACGGGGCAGCGGGCATCACCCTTTCCCACACGACGACACGGACGAGTGCCCACCATGGTCAATGCGTATCTCTACCTCAATGCCATCCTCTATCTCCTGCTTGCGGGGTGGTGCACGTTCGCACCGGCGAAAACCGCGGCGGCCGTCGGCTTCCAGCAACTCTCGCGTTCCGGGCAGTCGGAGTACCTGGTCATCTACGGAGGCCTGCAGCTGGGTATGGCCTTCCTGTTCGCCTGGTTCGCCTATACCCAGCAGCCACGCAACGGCCTGGTGGTGGCCCTGGCGTTCTACGTGCCCATCGTGGTCTACCGGTGCGCCACGCTGGCCAAGTGGTGGCCGGTGGAGCCCACGACCCTGGTCCTGGCGGTGGTGGAATGGTTGTTCCTGCTGGCCGGCGCCGCGCTGTGGTGGCGCCTGCGGACGTCATGACGAAGGGGTGATAACACCCGATCCTGTAGCATCCAGCCCGCTCCTTCCCGTCCGCGCCAGCACAGGTCATCCCGGCATGTTGGAAACATCCGAACGCCCTCTGTCAGACCCCGACGAGTCCGGTCGGCTGCTGCTCGCCACCGCGCGTGGCGACACGGCGGCTTTCGAGCAGCTGTACCGCACCATGTCGTCCCGGCTGTTCGGCGTGTGCCTGCGCATCGTGCCGCAGCGGAGCGAAGCCGAAGACGTGTTGCAGGAAGTCTTCGCAAACGTGTGGCGCAAGGCCACGCAGTTCGACCCGGCGCGCGCGAGTGGCAACACCTGGCTGGCGATGATGGCGCGCAACAAGGCGATCGATCACCTGCGCGCCAGCCGGAACGCGCGCCAGTCGGTGCCCATCGACCTGACCGAAGAACTCGTGGACGAGTCCGCCAACGCGCAGGCCGCCGCCGAGGCCGCGCTGGAAGGCCATCGCCTGGAGGACTGCCTGCAGGAGCTGGAAGCGCCGCGGCGCGCCCTGCTGCGCACGGCGTTCTTCGAAGGCGTCACCTATGAAGAACTGGCCGCTCGGAGCCAGACACCGCTGGGTACGGTGAAAAGCTGGATCCGACGCAGCCTGGCCAAACTGAAGGCGTGCCTGGACGCATGAACACGCCCACCCTCCCCTTTGAACAGGACCCGCCCGCCGACGCGATGCTGGCCGGCGAATACGTGCTGGGCGTGCTGGATGCGGGCGAGCGGCGCCGGGTGGAACAGCGCATCGCGCAGGACCCCGCCTTCGCGCAGGACGTCGCCCAATGGGAATCCCGCTTGATGCCGTGGGTGGAACAGATCGCGCCGGTGGCCGTCCCCGATCATGTGTGGGCGCGCATCGTCGATGCCCTGGGCATCGAGCCCGCACCGCGCAGTGCGCCGACGACGGAAGACGGCACGCCCGGCTTCTGGCAGAGCCTTGGCTTCTGGCGCTGGCTCAGCGTGGGCGGCTTCGCCACCGCCGCGGTCTGCGGGCTGGCGCTGTTGAATGCCGTGCGCACGCCGGACGTGCCGGTGCCACCGCCGGTGGTCGTGCAGCCGGTCCCGACGCCTCCCGTCGCCACGCCGCCTGCGGCCCCCACCGAGATGGCGTCGACACTGTTGCAGGACGATGGCAAGCCCGGTTATGTCGCCACGCTGGACGCCGCCACACGTCGCATCACTGTCACGCCCCTGCAACCTGGCGTGGACGACGGCAAGGTGCCCGAGCTCTGGCTGATTCCGCAGGATGGCAAGGCGCGTTCGCTGGGCGTGTTCGACGAAACGCATACGCATTCGTCGAAGATTCCCGAAGCGTTCGTCGAATTGCTGAGCACGGAAGCCGTGCTGGCGATGACGCTGGAACCGCCGGGTGGCGCGCCGGGTGGCGTGGCGACCGGTCCGGTCGTCGCGAAGGGCGGTATCCAGCTGCTGGCGATGAGCTCGCCCTGAGACATTTCGCCTGGCCGGCAGTTCGCGGGTCCGGCATGCAACGACTGCGCCCCATCGCCGCCGCCTGCATCCGGATGCCGGCCTGCTGCGTATGAGCCCATGAATTTCCATGGAGTTCCATCGCCGTGCCGAGCCCTTCGCTCGACCCTTCAGGACCGCTGCCTCGCCCCGGCGCATGGCGTACCGTGCTGCGCTGGTTCGACACGGCTGCGGAAGCACCGCTGGACGAAGCACGCGCGGACCGCATCGACTGGCTGCGTGCGCTCCCCTTCCTCGCGCTGCACGTGGCCTGCCTGGCCGTGTTGCAGGTGGGCTGGTCCTGGTTTGCCGTCGGCGTGGCGATCGCCCTGTACGCGGTGCGGATGTTCGCGCTGACCGGTTTCTACCACCGCTATTTCTCGCACAAGGCGTTCCGTACCTCGCGCGTGGTGCAGTTCGTGTTCGCTGCCATCGGCGCGACCTGCGTGCAGCGCGGACCGCTGTGGTGGGCCGCGCACCATCGCGAACACCACCGCCATACCGACACGCCGCAGGACCCGCACTCGCCGCGGCACAAGGGATTCTGGTGGAGCCACATGGGCTGGTTCCTGACACCGCGCGGCTTCCGCACGCAATGGGATTCCATCCCCGACCTCAAGCGCTTTCCCGAACTGCGCTTCCTGGACCGCTTCGACATCCTGCTGCCGGTACTGCTGGCGGTCGGCCTGTACCAGTTGGGCGGCTGGCTGGAAACGGCCCATCCATCGCTGGGCACCAATGGCCCTCAGCTGCTGGTCTGGGGGTTCTTCGTATCGACGGTGGTGCTGTTCCATGCCACGGTGACGATCAACTCGCTGGCGCACCGCTTCGGCAGCCGTCGTTTCGATACGGCCGATGACAGCCGCAACAACGCCTGGCTGGCGCTGATCACCTTCGGCGAAGGCTGGCACAACAACCACCATCATTTTCCCGGCTCGGCGCGACAGGGGTTCCGCTGGTGGGAGTACGACTTGACCTGGTACATCCTGAAGTTGATGTCCTGGTGCGGCCTGGTGCGTGACCTCAGGCCGGTGCCCGCCGGACTCGTGCGTCCGCGGCGGAGCCGCGCATGAGCCGCATCGCCGTGGTGGGCAGCGGCATTGCCGGCATGGGGGCCGCGTGGCTGCTCTCGCGGCAGCATGAGGTGGTGCTGTTCGAAAGCCAGGATTACATCGGCGGGCATACGCATACGCACGCCATCACGCTGGGAGACACTTCCTATGCGGTCGACAGCGGCTTCATCGTGTTCAATCCGCAGAACTATCCGCTGCTGACGCGCCTGTTCGAACAGCTTCGGGTGGCCTCGCAGCCGACCACGATGAGTTTCTCGGTCAGCGACGACCGCAACGGGCTGGAGTACAACGCGGGGACGCTGTCCGGCCTTTTCTGCCAGCCGGCGAACCTCGCCAGCCCGGCGTTCTGGCGGATGCTGCGAGACCTGAAGCGCTTCTACCGGGAGGCGCTGGCGGTGCTCGACGCGCCTTCGCCCGGCCCCACGCTGGGTCGCTACCTGGCGGACCACGGCTATTCCGCGATCTTCCGCGATGACCATCTCGTGCCGATGGCCTCGGCACTGTGGTCGTCGCCGTCCCGCACCATCCTCGAGTTTCCGATGCAGCACCTGGTGCGCTTCATGGCGAACCATCACATGCTGCAGGTCAGCGACCGGCCTGCATGGCGTGTGGTGCGCGGTGGCTCCCAGCGGTATGTCGACGCGCTGCGCCGGCAATGGCAGGTGCAGGAGCGGGTGCTGTCGCCGGTGTCCGCCATCCGGCGCCATGCGCAGGGCATCACCCTCACCACGCCCACCGGCGATGAGGACTTCGATGAGGTCGTCCTGGCGTGCCATGCCGACGATGCGCTGGCCTTGCTGGTCCAGCCGACCGAGCGCGAGCGCGACATCCTGGGCGCGATCACCTACCAGGACAACGAAGCGCTGCTGCACACCGACGTGCGGGCCCTGCCCCGCAACCGGCGTGCCTGGGCGGCGTGGAATGCGCACGTGCCCGACCGCACGGAAGCCGCCTGCAGCGTCAGCTACTGGATGAATGCATTGCAGTCGCTGCAGGCACCGGAGCAGTTCATCGTCAGCCTCAACCGCACGGCCGACATCGATCCGCGCCGCGTGCTGCGCCGCATGCACTACCGCCACCCCCACCAGACCACGGCCAGTGTCGCCGCGCAGGCTCGCCGGCACGAGATACAGGGCGTGGCGCACACCTGGTATGCGGGTGCGGGTTGGGGTTTCGGCTTCCACGAGGACGGCCTGCGCAGTGCGGTGGACGTGGCGCGTGGTCTGGGGGTGGAGTGGCGATGAGCCTGCTCGCGCGGATCCTGCCGATGGCCCTCGATGCGGGCGATGCGTTGGCCGGCCGGTTCCCTGTCCCGGCCGCCACCCGGCAGAGCGCGTTGTACGTGGGCTGGGTGCGCCACCGCCGTCATTCGCCGGTGGCGCATGCGTTCCGGCAGAAGCTCTTCATGCTGTACGTGGACCTGGACGAACTGGAAACGGTGTTCAAGCGGCGCTGGTTCTGGTCGGTGGGCCGGCGCAACCTGGCGGAGTTCCGCAGAAGCGACTTCCTGGGCGATCCCGCGGTTCCCCTGGAGCGCGCCGTGCGCGACTGCGTGCAGCAGCAGACCGGCCAGCGGCCCACGGGCCCGATCCGGCTGCTCGCGCACCTGCGCTACTTCGGCCACAGTTTCAACCCGGTGTCCTTCTATTACTGCTACGCCGCCGACGGCAAGCAGCTGCAGGCCATCGTCGCCGAGATCACCAACACGCCGTGGAAGCAGCGGCACCGCTACGTGCTGCCGGTATCGTCTGCCACACGCCATGGCGGAGCGCTGCACTGGCGGTTCGACAAGGCCTTCCACGTGTCGCCGTTCATGGCGATGGCGCACGAGTACCACTGGTGCTTCACGCCGCCCGACGACGCATTGCGCGTGCACATGCAGGTGCTGGATCCCCATGCGGACGCGGCGACCGGCGCCGGCTGCGCGTTCGATGCGACGCTGGTCCTGCACCGGCGGCCGTGCGATGGGCGGCATCTCGCGCGCGCACTGCTCCGTTTCCCGCTGATGACATTGCAGGTGGTCGTGGGCATCCACTGGCAGGCCCTGCGCCTGTGGATGCGCGGCAACCCCGTGCACGACCACCCCGACAAGAGAACCTCCCCGCCATGAGCCATGACGCCGTCCCCCTCGCCTCCCCCGCCACGCCCGCGCTCGGGATGATCGATCGTCTGCTGCGCCGTCGCCTGCTGGAGACGCTGATGGACGTTCGTGGCCGCATCACGCTGGAGGAAGCGGGTGACGTCACCGTGCTCGGGACGCCGGACGACGCGGACGACGCGGATGCCGCGCCGCTGGCCGTGCACCTGCGCATCCATGACCCGGCGTTCTACCGCCAGGTGGCACTGAACGGCAGCGTGGGCGCCGGCGAGGCGTACATGGACGGCCTGTGGGACTGCGATGACCTGGTCATGCTGGTGCGCCTGCTGGTGCGCAACCGCGACCGGCTGGATGCGATGGAAACCGGCACCGCCCGCCTGGGCGGCTGGCTGATGAAAGGACTGCATGCGCTGTCGCGCAACACGCGCCGCGGCAGCCGTCGCAACATCGCCGCGCACTACGACCTGGGCAACCCCCTGTTCGCGCTGTTCCTCGACGCCAACCTGATGTACTCCTCGGCGATCTTCCGCGACCCCGGCGAATCGCTGGAAACCGCCTCGGAACGCAAGCTGGAACGCATCTGCCGGAAGATGGGGCTGGCTCCGCATCACCATGTGGTCGAGATCGGCACGGGCTGGGGCGGCTTCGCGCTGCATGCCGCCTCCCGCCATGGCTGTCGGGTCACCACCACCACCCTCTCGCGTGAGCAGCACGATCTGGCCCGTCAGCGCATCGCCGATGCGGGACTGACCGATCGCATCGACGTGGTGATGAAGGACTATCGCGACCTGGAGGGCCGCTACGACCGGCTGGTGTCCATCGAGATGATCGAGGCCATCGGCCACCAGTACCTGGACACCTACTTCGGCAAAGTCGCTTCGCTGCTGAAAGACGACGGCATGGCGCTGATCCAGGCCATCACCATCGAAGACCATCGCTATGCGCAGGCGTTGCGGTCCGTCGATTTCATCAAGCGCCACATTTTCCCCGGCAGCTTCATTCCGTCGGTCAGCGCGATGACCGGCGCCATTGCCCGTGCAAGCGATCTGCGCCTGTTCAACCTCGAGGACATCGGACCGAGCTATGCATTGACCTTGCGGGCATGGCGCCATCGTTTCATGTCGCGGCTGCCGGAGGTGCGCGCCCTGGGCTATGACGAGCGCTTCATCCGCATGTGGGAGTTCTACCTGGCCTACTGCGAGGGGGGCTTCATCGAACGCTCCATCGGTGACGTGCATCTGTGGCTGACCCGGCCCGGCGCACGCCCCGACCAGTTCGTTCCCGCGTGGCAGGGCGCATGAACGACAGACTGGCCAATTTCATCCTGTTCCAGCTGCACTGGTTCGTCGCGGTGATCGGGGCAACGAACGGGCATGCATGGCCCGGTGTGGCCTGGCTTCTGCTGTTCGCGGCGTGGCAACTGCAGCCCCGCCATCGCGCGCGTGGAGATGCGCTGTTGATGGGGATCGCCATGGCCGTGGGTGGCGCTTTGGATTCGACGATGGCAGCGACCGGCCTGCTGGCATACGCGGCGCCCGGACCGTCCACGGCGTTGGCACCGCTGTGGATCATTTCACTGTGGGGCGGTGTTGGCCTGGCCCTGAACCATTGCCTGGCATGGCTCACCTGCCGCCCTCGCCTCGCCGTGGTGCTGGCGATGCTGCTGGGCCCGCTGTCCTACCAGGTGGCTGCGCGAGGCTGGAGCGCGGTGGTGTTTGCGGAACCATTCGCTGCCACCTTTGCCGTGCTTGGCCTGTTGTGGGGCGTGGCCTTTGCGCTGCTGTGCCTGGCGGCGCATCGCCTTCGCCCGGGCCCGACGGCCTCCCCCCTGGCACGAGAGGAACCGGCGAAATGATCCTGTGGCCACTCTGGACCGTTGCCGCAGCCGCCACCGTGATGATGCTGGCGGGGTGGTACTGGCAATGGCGGCATCGCAACGCGGGCATCGTCGACGTGCTGTGGTCGATCGGCATGGCGTCAAGCGCGGTGTTCTATGCCCTGGTACTGCCGGGTGCTTCCTTGCCGCGGCTGCTGGTGGCCTTGCTGGGGGGGCTGTGGGGGCTTCGTCTGGCATGGCACGTGGGCCATCGTGTCTTTACCGAAGAGGAGGACGGGCGCTACCGGTTCCTGCGCGAACACTGGCAGGGCAGCCAGGCGCGGTTCGTGCTGTTCTTCCTGGCGCAGGCGGGTTTCGTTCTGGTCTTCTCGTTTCCGTTCTGGATAGCGGCGCACAACCCGGTGCCGCACTGGACGGGGTGGACCACGGCGGCACTCGCGACATGGCTGGTCTCGGTCGGCGGCGAGAGCGTCGCGGACCGCCAGCTGGCGAGGTTCCGCAATGATCCCGCCAACCGTGGCAAAACCTGTCGTACCGGCCTGTGGCGCTACTCGCGCCATCCCAACTATTTCTTCGAATGGCTGCACTGGTTCGCCTATGTCTTCCTGGCGGTGGGTCTGGGCCCGGCGTGGGTCGCCGCGGCGTTGAGCGGACCGGTGGTGATGCTGCTGTTCCTGTATCGCTTCACCGGCATCCCGTACACCGAAGCACAGGCGTTGCGTTCGCGCGGCGCGGACTACGCCGACTACCAGCGCACCACCAGCGCCTTCCTTCCGCTTCCGCCGCGCCGCGGCCATTGACCCGCATGGAGCCCCGCATGAGTACATCCGCTTCGTCCCTCGCCAGCACGTCCGACCCCGTGCGCGAACCGTTGGCCACGGTGCTGGCGGAACGTGGCTTCATCCCCGATGCGCTGTTGCGCCAGGGCATCCGCCATCTGTGCGCGCAGCGCCTGCGCGAGGAGCGTGAAGGCGGTGCGGATGCCATCGGCGAACGGCAACGCCGCCGTATCGACGCGTTGCGCACCAGTGCCATCGCCATCGAGACCGACGCGGCCAACCGGCAGCATTACGAACTGCCGCCTGCGTTCTTCCAGCGCTGCCTCGGCAAGCGCCTGAAGTACAGCAGCTGCTACTGGGACGCCACCACCCCGGACCTGGACGCCGCCGAAGCCCGCATGCTGGGTCTGTACGGCGAACGCGCCGAGCTGATGGACGGCCAGCGCATCCTGGAACTGGGCTGCGGCTGGGGTTCGCTGACGCTGTGGATGGCCGCACGCTTCCCCGCTTCCCGCATCACCGCGGTGTCCAATTCGCGCCCCCAGCGCGACTTCATCGAGGCACGCTGCCGTGAGCGTGGCTTCTCGAACGTGCAGGTCATCACCACCGACGTCAACGCACTGGACCTGGAAGCCGCCGCCTACGACCGCGTGGTTTCCATCGAGATGTTCGAACACATGCGCAACTACGAGCAGTTGCTGGGCCGCGTGGGCCACTGGCTGGCGCCGGGCGGCAAGCTGTTCGTGCACATCTTCTGCCACCGCGACCTGCTGTATCCGTTCGAGACGCAGGGCAAGGACAACTGGATGGGGCGCTATTTCTTCACCGGTGGGCTGATGCCAGCGGCGGACACGCTGCTGCACTTCCAGCAGGCCGTGACGCTGGAGCAGCGCTGGCTGCTGTCCGGCCAGCACTACGAAAAGACCGCCAACGCCTGGCTGCTGAACCAGGATCGCCATCGTGATGCGGTACTCGCCATCCTGGAGGAAGCCTACGGCAAGCAGCAGGCACGCCTGTGGTTCCAGCGCTGGCGCATGTTCTGGATGGCCTGCGCGGAACTGTTCGGCTTCGACGAAGGCCGCGAGTGGCAGGTCGCGCATTACCGGTTCCGCCGCGACTGACGCGACGCCACCCCGCGCGCATGCCGCTCAGAAGTTGATCGGCACGCGCGCGGTGAGCGTCAGGTCCGGGGTATCGCGGGTGACGCCCACGCCCAGCGCGACGTTCAGCGACATGCGATCGTTGAACCGGTAGGTGCCGCCCAGCAGCAGCGTGCCCAGCGTGATGCGCACCGCGCCGGCCACTTCCTGGCCGTTCTGCTTGGTCTTGCCGATGATGCTCTGGTCGTAGCCGATGCTGATGGCGGCCTTCTCGTTCAAGGCCAGGCCCATGCCCAGGTTGAAGCCGAGGACGTCGCCGGCCTTCACGTCGCCCAGGAATTCTTCTCCTCCCAGCAACAGCGTGCGCGAGACGTCCTTGCGCTCGAAATTGTAGAGGTAACTGAAGCTGCCGAAGAACACCACGGGATCGGATGGGTAAAGCCAGGTGATGCCCGGCTGGATGGCATGGAAGCCGCTGCCGGTCGGCAGCTCCAGCGGCAGCCCGGTACCGGTGGTGTTGGAGACACAGCGCGTGACGCAGTCGGTGGTCACCTCGAACAGATCGCGCCCGGTGCGACTCTTGTAGCGCAGCCAGCCGATGTAGAACGGCTTGTCGGCGCCGCCCTGGTTGAGCTGGTAGCGCGCAGTGACTTCCACGTCGCCCAGGCCGTCGCCATCCGCGTCGAACACGTTGTCCTGCGCCGAACCGGTGAAGATTTCCCGGCTCACCGTGTCGCTGTGGATGTAGACGTAGGGCACCTTGGCTTCCACCTCCATGCGCCGGTTGATGCCGTAGCGGCCGGTCAGCGTGGCGATGGCGGTCGTGGTCTTGACCTGCCGCACATCGATCAGGCCGATGAGGATGGCGGGAATCACCGTGTAACCGACCAGCGCGACGCGGTCGTTGCCGGAGTAGCCGTACTGCAGCGAGGGTTCCAGCACGAGTTTCCCCGCGGGTGTCAGCACACCGGGCTGGTCGAAGATCTGCGCCACTTCCGGTGGGCGCGTGTCGGACTCGGGCGCCTGGCCTACCGGTTGGGGAGCCTGTGCATTGTCCTGCGCGCCGGCCTGCGCCATCTGCATCCCGTCGTACTGCACCGGCGTGGCAGGTGCGCCGGTGTCCACGGGCGATTGCGCTGCCGGTGGTGGTGTCGTCGCGATGGTCTCGCCGATGGGTTGCACGTCGCGGAACGTCGGTGCCTGGTTCAACGAAGGCACCAGCACGGGGGCGGGGGCACCCCGCGCGCGTGCACTGGCCAGGATTTCGTCGTTGAGCGCGGCCTGCATCCTGAACAGCTCGCGTTCCTGCGCCTGCAGCGCTTCACGCATGGCCTCCAGACGTTGCGTCTGGACGTTGATCTGCTGCTGCAAGGCGTCAAGGCGCGCGTCGGGCGAGCCGGCGTAGGCGGCCTCCACCCCTTCCGGTACAGGGGCTTCCTGCGCCATCGCCTGCCCGCTCTGCAGCACACCGAACCCCACGGCCAGTGCCAGCGGTGCCACATCCCTCAACGACGTCCCTTTCATGGTGTTCCCCTTCTCGGTTCACGGGCCGCCCGGGGCGCGGATCAATGCGTCGGTCAGCGCACCATTCGCATTGAGGTCCTGGAACGTGCCCAGGGTATCCACGCCCACGTTCACACGCGTGGCGGTGCTGATGTCCTGGTTGTCGAGCGTGTTCTGGATGACCACGCCCCCGGCGATGCCGGCCGGGTCGAAGCGGTTGCCCTCGCCCACCTGCACGACCACGCCGCGGTTGAACTCGGCCAACGCCTGCGCCTGCTGCGCGGTGATGCTGCGGATGTCGGGGATCTGCACCGCGATGCGCGCAGTCAGTTCGCCGTTGACGTACACCACGCGCTCGATGCCGAACGACAGCATCATCCCGGACGGCAGCTGGAAACCGCCGCGCATCTGCGCCAGGCGGGTCGGATCGACAGGTTTCCACTCCGGCCCAAGTCCGCCGCGGGACGCATCCGCCAGCTCGCCGCCCTGCCCCTGCGCGCCGACGGGCAACAACAGCGCCATCGCCATGATGGCCAGCGTCCGCAACGTTTTCGCATGCCTGTCCATGTCAGATGTCTCCCGGTCCGCGCCTGGGCACGGTGATGTTGCGCAGGCCATCGCGCTGGATTCCCATGTCGAGCGGCGCCGGGGGAGCGGTCTGCCAGTCGCGGGCCTGGTTGAAGCGAGCCTGTTCGCGGCGGTTGTGCACCACGAACAGGACGCGGTTGTCCCACAAGGCCTCGAAGCGCGAGCGCGGCATGGCACGCGTACCGCGGGCGGGGTCGCCCAGCAGCACGCGACCGTTCTTCAGGCCTTTGACCACGACGAAATGGCGGTAGCCGCGATCGTTGAGCAGCACGATCGCGGGCACGCTTTCTTCCTGCAGCTTTTCCAGCGGAAGCTCGAAGCCATCCGCCTCGAATCCCTTCGATTTCAGGTAGCGCCGCATGTCCAGCAGCGAGAATCCTTCCTTGCGGATCCTCGCCTGGTCGCCGTTGTTGTACATCTGCACGAACACGTCGACTTCGTTCACCGGATGACCGTACTGGTGCGTCAGCAGGGTTGCCGTCGCCGCCGAGCCGCAGCTGAAGTCGTACTGCTGCGGAATGGTCATCTTGAAGCGCGCTTCTTTCAGGCTGGTCACGCGTACGCTGTAAGCACCGCCGTTGGGCAGGCGCAGTTCCGTGGTGCCAGCCGACGCGCCGCCCAGGACCGCCAGCGCACAGGCCAGTACCCCACCGCGCAGGCGCAGTCGCTTCACGGCATCGGATCCACGAAGTCGACCGTCACGATCATGGCGTTCTGGATCAGCACGTTGGTGCCGGTGTTCTGGATCACCGTGTTGATGCCGCTGGCATTGCCGAACGCGCCGTCGGAGATCGCGTTGGAACCGCTGACGATGCGGTTGGCGGTATTGCCTTCCACCGAACCGTCCACGTCCACCAGATTCTCCGTCGAAGCATCACCCCCGCGCAGGTCGGCCAGTCGTTCTGGGTCCACGGTGCGTCCCAGTTCGCTGACGGCCTTGAACGGCACCTGCAGCTCGACGGGCGACGGATCTCCCGTTGCGGTTGCCGATGTCGCGTGCACGTGCACGTCATTCCCGGCCTGCGTGGCCGATGCCAAGAAAAAAACTCCCGATGCCGCCAGACGCAGCCCGGTCACTCGATGCGGTTGCATGGTCAGTCTCCCTTGCCATGCGTTCCTACGCGCGTCCGCCAACGTCCGCCCGCATGCGGTCGGCATGCCGGCAGTCGCGCGCAATGCCCCGGGCCGTCGCCGGCCCAGGGCATCTTCGGAGCGCTTACGGGCCCACGGTCAGGTTGGCTTGCACGGTGATGCCCTGCTGGATCAGCGATGCCATGCCGCTGTTCTGGGCCGCCACCATGATGCCTGCCGCCGACTGGCCGACGCTGGTCATGTTGTTGGACATGTTGAACGTGCCGGCATTGTTGGCCACGGAGCCGGCCGAGCCGCCTGCGCCGCCCGTGGCGCCATTGCCCACGCCACCGTTGCCGACGCCGCCGTTGCCGACGCCACCATTGCCGTCGCCGCCGACGCCGCCTTCAGCGCCCACCGCACCGGTCGCACCGTCACCCGCCGTGGCATCGCCATTGGACGCCGTGGAGGACGCGCCGCCGTTGGTGGCATCGCCATTGCTGGCAGCACCGCCATCGCCGCCGTCGCCCGCCGTCGCGGTCGCCGTGCCGCCTGCGCCGCCCGTGCCCGAACCGGATGCACCCGTACCGGTGCCGTCACCGCCCGTGCCCGAACCTGCGCCGCCCGTCCCCGAGCCTGCGCCGCCCGTGCCGGTACCGTCACCCGACGTACCTGCACCGGCCGTCGCGGTGCTGGAACCGCCGGTCGATGTCGCATCGCCCGACGTGCCCGCGCCACCGGTCGCCGTGGCGTCGCCGCTGCTGCCGTTGCCGGCGCCACGTTCGCGCGAATCGCCACTGCCGGCACCGGCGTCGCCGCCGGAGGCGCCTGCGATGGAACCGGTATCGCCGCTGCCTGCACCGGCATCACCGCCGGACGCGCCGCTCGCACCGCCTCCCTCGCCGCCCCAGGCCTTGCCATCGCCGCCCCAGCCCTTGCCGTCGCCGCCATAGCCCTTGCCGTCGCCGCCATAGCCCTTGCCATCGCCGCCGTTGCCGCCGCGCGTGTCATCGACGTTGCCGCCGCGACCGCCGTTGCCGGCTACGGCATCGCCGATGGAAGCGCTGCCATTGGAAGAATCGCCAGCCGATGCGCTGCCGTTGTTGGCATCGCCACCGCTGCCGCCGTTGCCACCATTGCCGCCGTCGCCGCCGTTGCCGCCGGCGCCGTCGCCACCATTGCCTGAGCCGCCATAGCCCTTGCCGCCATAGCCTGCACCGCCCTTGCCACCATCACCCCCATTGGCATCGCCCCAGTTCTTGGCGACATTGCCGATGTCGTGCACGGTCACGCCCGAAACGCTGCCGATCAGCTTGGTTTCGGCCACGGCCTTGCTGTGGTTGAAGGAGTTGGAGAACGTGGAGGTCGCGGTGCTGCCGTTGTTGGCGGCGGTGGAACCGTAGCCTTCCGCCTTGGCGCTGCCGCGATTGTTGCGGTTGTCGCCGTCGTGCGAACTGTTGTCGCTGTGGTCGGAGTTGTCCGAGTTGTTGCTGCTGTCGCTGTTGTCCGAATTGTCGGAGTTGTTGCTGTTGTCGGTATTGGTGCTGTTGTTGCTGGCGTCAACGGCCAGATTCACCAGGATGTCGTCGCCGAATCCATTTTCCGTATTGGTTTGTTGTGCGAATGCCTGTCCCGTCAGACCGAGTCCCAGCAGCACCGCGGATGCAATGAGAGTCTTGCGTGTGCACATCGTTGATTCTCCTTTTTGCCGCTCTGGGGCCCAGGGGAAGACCCTAAAAAGCGACGCGGGTCACATTCACACAGCAATCGTTAGTCGCTGCGGGATGTCACGTTAAGAAGTCGTTAGTGCCATGACCGCTTGTCCGCAGGCCAAAACGGACTGTCATGAAAGGAGAAGAGATGGCCGGCGCCCGCAGTGGCCGGCGTTCCGCGCACGCGGGCTCAAGCTGCCGGATTGGCAGGCACGGAAGCCGCCATGCGCGCGCCGGCCCACACCAGCAGCAGGCCCAGCACCAGGCTGGCCAGCAGGTACGCCACCAGCGGGCCGGTGCGGTCCGCCCGCGCCAACAGCAGGCACTCCACCATCAGTGCGGAAAACGTTGTCAACGCACCCAGCACGCCCACCACCAGGAAAGCGCGCCAGTAGATGGCCGAACTACCGCGGCTTTCCAGCCAGACCACCAGATAGCCCGCAGCGAACGCACCGATCATGTTCACGGCGAACGTGCCCCACGGAAATCCGTGGCCCAGTTGTCGCAGCAGTACGCCGCCCAGCCAGAAACGACCCGCCGCGCCCAGCGCACCGCCCACCATCACCAGCAACAATTGCCACCACCAGGGCCCGGCCGGCATCGCTCAGCCTTCCCCGTTCCGCGGACGGCCGGCCGCCGCACGCGCCTGGCGTCGCGCTTCGCGAAGCCGGTCCAGTTTTTCCTTCAGCTTGATTTCAAGGCCGCGCTCGACCGGCGCGTAGTACACCTGTTCCCCCATGGCGTCCGGGAATGCGGTCTGGTCCAGCGCGATACCACCTTCCGCATCGTGGTCGTACTGGTAGCCGGTGCCGTAGCCGAGTTCCTTCATCAGCTTCGTGGGCGCGTTGCGCAGGTGCAGCGGCACGTCCTGCGTGCCGTACTCGCGCACGTCGCGCTTGGCCGCATTGAATGCCATGTAGCCGGCATTGGACTTGGCCGTGCTGGCCAGGTAGATGACCAGCTGCGCCAGCGCCAGATCGCCCTCGGGACTGCCGAGCCGCTCGTACGTGTCCCAGGCATCGATGGCCATCTGCAGTGCACGTGGATCGGCCAGGCCGATGTCTTCCACCGCCATGCGCGTCATGCGCCGGGCCAGGTAGGCCGGGTCGCAGCCGCCGTCCAGCATGCGCGCCAGCCAGTACACGGCGCCATCGGGGTTGGAACTGCGCACGGACTTGTGCAGCGCCGAGATCTGGTCGTAGAACTGCTCGCCGCCCTTGTCGAAGCGGCGCGTACGGTCGGCCAGCACCTGCACCAGCGTCTGCGGCGTGATGCGGTTGTCTTCGTCGACGGCCAGCTCGGCCGCGATCTCGAGCAACGTCAGCGCACGGCGCACGTCGCCGTCGGCGGCGCTGGCGATTTCACGCAATGCATCGTCGTCCACCTGCAGCGGCTGGTCCCCGAAGCCGCGTTCGCGATCGTCCAGCGCCTGCCGCAATGCCTGCCCAATGTCGTCGACCGACACCGCTTCCATCACGTGCACGCGGCAACGCGACAGCAACGCCGAATTCAGTTCGAAGGAAGGGTTTTCGGTGGTGGCGCCGACGAAGATGATGGTGCCGCGCTCGATGTGCGGCAGGAACGCATCCTGCTGCGCCTTGTTGAAGCGGTGCACCTCGTCGACGAACAAGACCGTGCGGCGCCCGCCGGCGAAGCGCTGCGCCGCCTCGGCCAGCACCTGCCGCACCTCCGGCAAGCCCGACAGCACGGCGGAGATCGCCTTGAATTCGGCATCCGCGTAGCGCGCCAGCAGCAGCGACAGCGTCGTCTTGCCGCAGCCGGGCGGGCCCCAGAGGATCATCGAGTGCACGTGCCCTGATTCCACTGCCCGGCGCAGCGCACTGCCGGGCGCCAGCAGGCGGCGCTGGCCCACCATTTCATCCAGCGTGCGCGGCCGCATGCGCTCGGCCAACGGGCGAAGGGCCTCGTTGTCGACGCTCAGCAGGTCGGTCTGCGGTTCAAGCGGGGTGCGTGTCCTGGCCACGCGTCATTGTAGCGAAGCGTGGCCCCGGGTTCCGGCCAGCGACGCACTTTGCAGCCTCAGGGGCCGCCCACCACGTCAACGCCCTTGGCGGGCGTATAGGCGAACGTACCGCGTGCAAATGGCGGGTTGCGCTTCCAGCCGGTGAAGCTGATCTCGGTGCGCTGGCCCACGGCGTCCTTCACTTCCATCTTCACCAGCGCGCCATTCGCGAAGGCCAGGCGCGCAGTCTGGAAACTGGCATCGCCTTCCTTCCTGGGCGTCAGCGTCAACCACTGCAGGCCGCCCTGCCCCGCGGCCTCGCTGACGTTGAACTGGCGGTCGAGCTTGCCGGGGTCGATCAGCGCGGCCAGCGGGCTGTTCTCTTCCTCGATGCCCTGCTCGCGCACCGTCGCCTGCTGCAGGTCCGGATCGTAGACCCAGACCTTCTTGCCGTCGGCCACGATCAGCTGCACGTAGGGTTTGTTGTATTCCCAGCGGAACAGGCGCGGCGCGGACAGCGCGACGCGCCCGTTGGAACTTTCCTTCAGCTTGCCGCCACCGTCGTAGACGTTCTGGGTGAACTCGCCATCCAGGCCTTTCAGGCCGGTGGTGAAGGTCTTCAGCTCATCGCGTGCGCCAGCGAAAGCGCTGCCGGACATCAGGGCGGTGGCAAGGAGGGTCAGGCGGGCGATGCGGCGCATGGAGAATCCCGTGGAATATCGAATGGGTAAAGTGTGGCGCGGGAAAACTGAACGGAGCGGGACGGCTGCCGGCGACGTTCAGCTTGGGCTGCGCTGCGAGCTACCGCGGTGGCGGCGGAGCCAGGACCTGGCGGTCGCCATTGTGCTCGGGCGGCGTCACCACACCCGCCGCTTCCATCGCCTCGATCAGGCGCGCGGCGCGGTTGTAGCCGATCTTCAGGCGGCGCTGCACGCCGGAAATGGAGGCGCGTCGGCTCTCGGTGACGATCTTGACCGCCTCGTCGTACAACGGGTCGGACTCGTCGCCGCCGCCGCCACCGGATTCGGGCAGGCCGGTCGGGCCGACGACGATGCCGTCGCCCATGGTCTGCACTTCCTCCAGCACGCCTTCGATGTAGTCGGCGCTGCCGCTGGCCTTGAGGTGCTCGACCACGCGATGCACTTCCTCGTCGCTGACGAAGGCGCCATGGATGCGTTCGGGCATGGCCGTGCCCGGCGGCAGGTACAGCATGTCGCCATGGCCGAGCAGCGCTTCCGCACCCGACTGGTCGAGGATGGTGCGCGAGTCGATCTTGGAGCTGACCTGGAACGCGATGCGGGTGGGGATGTTGGCCTTGATCAGGCCGGTTATGACGTCCACCGACGGGCGTTGCGTGGCCAGGATCAGGTGGATGCCGGCCGCGCGCGCCTTCTGCGCCAGGCGGGCGATCAGTTCCTCGACCTTCTTGCCGACGATCATCATCATGTCGGCGAATTCGTCGATGAAGATGACGATGAAGGGCATCGGTTCCAGCGGGCGCGGTGCCTCGGCCAGGTCCGGATTGGGCTTGAACAGCGGATCCATCAAGGGCTGGCCCGCGTCCATCGCATCCTTGACCTTCTTGTTGAAGCCGGCCAGGTTGCGCACGCCCACCGCGCTCATCAGCTTGTAGCGGCGCTCCATTTCCGCCACGCACCAGCGCAGGCCGTTGGCGGCCTCCTTCATGTCGGTGACCACCGGCGCCAGCAGGTGCGGGATGCCCTGGTAGACGCTGAGTTCCAGCATCTTCGGGTCGATCATCAGCATGCGCAGGTCTTTCGGGCTGGCCTTGTACAGCAGGCTCAGCACCATCGCATTGACCGCCACCGACTTGCCCGAGCCGGTGGTACCGGCGACCAGCAGGTGCGGCATGCGCGCCAGGTCGGCCACGGTCGGCCGGCCGGCGATGTCCTTGCCCAGCGCCAGCGTCAGCACGCTGCCGGACTTGTCGTATTCCTTGGAGCGCAGCAGCTCGGAGAGGAAGATCATCTCGCGGCTGGTGTTGGGGATTTCCAGGCCGATCACCGACTTGCCGGGGATCACGTCCACCACGCGCACCGACTTCACCGACAGGCCGCGGGCGATGTCCTTGTCCAGCGAGCTGATCTGGCTGACTTTCACGCCAGGGGCCGGTTCCATCTCGAAGCGCGTGATCACCGGGCCCGGGTAGGCGCCGACCACCTGGGCGTCGATGCGGAAGTCCTTCAGCTTGAACTCGATCTGCCGCGACAGCGTTTCAAGGGTTTCTTCCGAATACCCCTTGGTCTGCGGCTTCGGATCATCCAGCAGCGACAGCGGCGGCAGGCCGGATTCGTCGCCCCCGGTGCCGTGGAACAGCGGGATCTGCTGCTCGCGCTTGGCGCGTTCGCTCTTCTCGACCACCGCCGGCGCGGGCGGCTCGATCTTCACCGGCTCGCGCTTGGCGCGCGCCACGGCGTCGATCTTGCGCACGATCTCGCGCTCTTCCCGCATCGCCCGGGTCTGCTGCCACTCGTTCGCCTGCTGGCTGCCGCGACGGAAAAGATCCGGGATCATCAGCACGTACTTGCCGATGCGCTCCATGACGGCGAACCACGACAGGCCCGTGGCCAGCGTCACCGACACCAGGAACAGCACCAGCAGGAACAGGTTGCCCCCCAGCCCACCGAAACCGGCCAGCAAGGACTTGCCCACCAGCGTGCCAAGGATGCCGCCGGGACCCGCCGAAAAGTGCTCCGCGGGCAGGCCGCGCAGATACAGCAGGCCGCTCGCCGAGATCAGGAAGCCCACCATGCCGATCAGGCGCAGCGCGGGGCCGAGGTCGGCTTCCCCGTCACCATCGCTATCCATGCCGAACAGGGCGATCCACGCCACGGCACCGAGAATCAGGGGCAGCAGGAAGGCCACGTAACCGCAGAAGGCCAGCAGCATGGCCGATACCCATGCGCCGACGAAGCCACCCATGTTCTTCACCGGCGCGGTCAGGCTGCCCGCCTGCGACCAGCTGGGATCTTCCGGTGAGAAGGTGAAAAGACTGGCCAGCAGATAAAGCAGCAAGGGAGCGATGGCAATCAACGCCAGGTCGCGCCACAGGCGCTGGCGTCGCGGATTGGCGGCGGCCTGCTTGCGCGCCGCTGCGTTGGCGCCCTTGGTTTTGCCGTTTTCCGGGAGCTGTTTTGCCACCTTTCGACCAGACCTTAGAAAAATGTCATTAGTGCTTGATAATAAACGAATCCAGAGCGGATGCCAGCCTCATCCAGGCTTGCCGACGCGCGCTCGCCCGCAAGGCTGGCCACAAAAAACGCCGCGCCCTTGGCGCAGCGTCGTCTGGAGGAAGGAACCGGCCCATGCATCACCGCTTTCCATCCGCGCGCCTTGATTAGACCTGTTCGCACCGCCACTCTATGCGCCTGCGAACGTACGCCATCACGTCTCTGCACGCCCGTTTTCCACCTTTTCGCGAGTATACATGAGCACTTCGAAGCACTGCCGCCTGTTGATCCTGGGCTCCGGCCCCGCCGGTTGGACCGCCGCCGTTTATGCCGCGCGCGCCAACCTGAAGCCGGTGGTCGTCACCGGCCTGCAGCAGGGTGGCCAGCTGATGACCACCACCGAAGTGGACAACTGGCCCGGCGACGCGCACGGCCTGATGGGCCCGGACCTGATGGCGCGCATGCAGGCGCATGCGGAGCGCTTCGAGACCGAGGTGATCTTCGACCATATCCATACCGCCGACCTGTCCCAGCGCCCGTTCAAGCTGATCGGCGACAGCGGCGAGTACACCGCCGACGCCCTGATCATCGCCACGGGCGCCACCGCCAAGTACCTGGGCCTGCCGTCCGAGGAGGCCTTCAAGGGCCGCGGCGTGTCGGCGTGTGCCACCTGCGACGGCTTCTTCTACCGCGACCAGGATGTGGCGGTGATCGGCGGCGGCAATACCGCCGTGGAAGAGGCGTTGTACCTGTCCAACATCGCCCGCAAGGTCTACCTGGTGCACCGTCGCGACACCCTGCGCGCCGAAAAGATCATGCAGGACAAGCTGTTCGCCAAGATCCAGGCCGGCAAGATCGAGCCGGTGTGGCACCACACCGTCGACGAAGTCCTCGGCAACGACGCCGGCGTCACCGGCATCCGCGTCAAATCGATGCAGGACGGCAGCACGCGCGACATCGACGTGCATGGCTTCTTCGTGGCCATCGGCCATACGCCGAACACCGGCCTGTTCGAGGGCCAGCTGGACATGAGCAACGGCTACCTGAAGATCCGTTCCGGCATCGAGGGCAACGCCACCGCGACGACCATCCCGGGCGTGTTCGCCGCCGGTGACGTCACCGACCAGCACTACCGCCAGGCCATCACCTCGGCCGGTTTCGGCTGCATGGCGGCACTGGATGCCGAGCGCTTCCTGGACAAGGACGGCTGAGTCAGGACCCAGCCGGCGCGTGGACAAGCTGCTCATCAAGCAACTGCTGTTCCATGGCAGCTGGCTGGTGTTTCCCGTCATCGCCTGGCTGGGCTGGCGCCTCGCAAGGGGCCGCGGCAGATGGTCCGCGGCGGTCGCGCTGGCGGTGTGCCTGCTGTTCGCGTGGGCCCGCTTCGTGGAACCGCAGCTTGTCCGCGTGCAGGAAACCTCTTTGGCGGGCACCGGTGGACAGGCCCGCATCGTGCTGGTCAGCGATATCCATCTCGGCGTCTACAAGGATCCGCGTTTCCTGGGCCGGGTCGTCGACCGCATCAATGCGGTACAGGCGGATGCGGTCGTCATCGCCGGCGACTTCACCTATGAGCCGCAGGAGGGTGCCCTGCCCCGCCTGTTCGCCCCGCTCGCGCGCCTGAAGATGCCGGCGTATGCGGTGCTGGGAAACCACGACCAGCAGGCACCCGGCCCGGATATCGACCACGCACTTCGCGAAGCGCTGGCCAGCCATGGCGTGCAGGTCATCGAGGGCCGGGGCGTCGACCTGCATGGATTTCGCCTGGCGGGACTGGGCGATCGCTGGGCGCACCGTGACGATGCCGCCTTCCTTCGCGCGGTGCCAGCGTCCGTACCGACGCTGGTGCTGACGCACAATCCCGACAGCGCGATCCAGCTCGGCGAAAAGGAGGCGCGGCTGGTGCTGGCCGGGCACACGCATGGCGGGCAGATCCGGATTCCGTGGCTGTATCGCCATGTCATTCCCAGCCGCTACGGATTCGATCGCGGCGAACAGTGGCTGCAGACCCCCCGGGGGCGCGTGCGCGTGTACACGACGGTCGGGCTGGGCGAGATCGGATTGCCGATGCGGCTGTTCAATCCGCCCACCATCGACGTGCTGGACCTGCGGCCCTGACGGTGGAAAGCCGGTTCCTGCCATCGCTGTCCTCGGTCCCGGCAGCCAGCTGGGACGGCCTGCACGATGGCCGCAACCCGTTCGTGTCGCATGCTTTCCTGCACGGCCTGGAAGCCCACGGTTGCCTGCGCGAAGAGTGGGGCTGGACACCGCACCACCTGACGCTGTGGGACGGCGGCGTGCTGGTGGCCGCGGCGCCGGGATACCTGAAGCACAACTCGCATGGCGAGTTCGTCTTCGACCATGCCTGGGCCCATGCCTACGCCCGCCATGGCCTGGACTACTTCCCGAAGTGGCTGGGCGCCGTGCCCTACTCGCCCGTCACCGGGCCACGCCTGCTGGCGCGGGACGCCTCCGCGCAACGACGGCTGCTGGACGCCGTGCGCGCCGAAACCTTGTCGAACGGCTGGTCATCGGCGCATGTGAACTTCCATGCCGAAGACGAAGACACGGCATTCCCTGCCGACTGGCTGCCACGCACCGACATGCAGTACCACTGGCGCAATCCCGGCCATTGGCGCGACTTCGGCGGCTTCCTGGCGGACTTCGACCACAAGCACCGCAAGAACATCCGCCAGGAGCGCGCCAAGGTGCAGCGTGCGGGCGTCAGTTTCCGCGTACTGCATGGTGATGAAGCCAGCGATGCGGACCTGCAGGCGATGTTCGGTTTCTACCTGCGCACGTTCAACGATTACGGGAACTCACCCGCGCTCACGCTGGACTTCCTGCGGCATCTCGCCCGCGTGATGCCGCGCCAGCTGGTGCTGTTCCTTGCCGAGCACGAGGGGCGGACCCTCGCCGGCGCGTTGTGCCTGCGCGGCGGCGACACGCTGTATGGGCGCTACTGGGGGGCGGACGTGGCGTTGCCGGGGCTCCACTTCGAGACCTGCTACTACCAGGGCATCGACTATTGCCTGCGCGAAGGCTTGCGCGTGTTCGAGCCCGGGGCGCAGGGCGAACACAAGATCGCACGCGGCTTCCTGCCCACCTTCGTGCGCAGCAGGCACTGGATCGCGCATCCGGAGTTTGCCCAGGCGCTGGCCTCGTGGTGCGCGGAAGAAACCCTGGCCGTGCGGCGTTACGCGCGGACCCTGCTGGCGCATTCTCCGTTCAAACAGGGCACGTGAAGATGGGCCCGGGCTGCGCGATGATGCGCTGATGCGCCAGCGCCCCATCCTGCTGTCGGCCGAGCCCGACAGCCCGTTCCCGCCCGCCCACCTCGCCGTGCACCAGCCGGAGGGGCTGCTGGCCATCGGCGGTGACCTGTCGGTGCCGCGGCTGCTCAACGCCTATCGGGGCGGTATCTTCCCGTGGTTCTCGGAGGGCCAGCCGCCCCTGTGGTGGTCGCCGGACCCCCGCATGGTGTTCTTCACCGATCAGGTCCGGCTGTCCTCACGCTTCCGGCGGAGCCTCCGCCACTCCCGTTGGGACGTGCGCGCCGACAGTGCGTTCGATCGGGTCGTCGACGCCTGCGCAAGCGCGCCGCGCCGCGGCCAGGACGGCACCTGGATCACCGCCGGCATGCGCGCGGCGTATGGCGACCTGCATCGCGCCGGACACGCGCATTCGGTGGAAGTCTTCGACGGCGACGAGCTGGTCGGGGGAATCTACGGCGTGGCGATTGGCCGGATGTTCTTCGGTGAAAGCATGTTCAGCGGCCGCTCCGGGGGCTCGAAAGTCGCGTTGGCGGCGCTGGCCCGCCACCTGTGCGCGTGGGGCTGGCCCCTGATCGATGCCCAGGTGGAGAACGATCACCTGCCGACCCTCGGCGCCGTTTCGATCGCGCGGTACGTGTTCCTTGCCCGGGTGGCCGAACTGACGGCCGAGCCCGGCACGACCGGCAGCTGGGTGGACAGCTTCGGCCGCTTCCCGGCGAGTGAACTGGCCCTCGTCCAGACGCCATAACGGAATTTTTGCAGCCAGGTCAACTCCCGGGTACAATGCTGGGCTCTATGGCGTCAGCCATTCTCCGCTTCACACCACAGGTCTACATGTCGAAAGACGATTCCATTGAATTCGAAGGCACCGTTGCCGAGACGCTGCCCAACACCATGTTCCGGGTCAAGCTGGAAAACGGCCACGAGATCATCGCCCACATCTCCGGCCGCATGCGCAAGAACTACATCCGCATCCTGACCGGCGACAAGGTCAAGGTCGAAATGACCCCCTATGACCTCACCAAGGGTCGCATCACGTATCGCATGAAGTAATGCGTCCAACGCATTGATTTGAAAGCGGCCGATGGCCGCTTTCTGCGTTTATGCGGCCACGATGGGTCGCGCACCGCCGCAGCCGTGACTTCCGGCACCGGGCCGCTGGTCATGGCCACTAAAGGCAGATTTGTTCCCTGCAGGCCGCGCGTAGCGTGGGCGCCGGCCAATCCGGGCCGCCACCTCTCCGAGCGCCGCCATGAAAGCACGCCAGACCCTCCCCCTTCTTCTGTTGCTGACGGCCAGCGCGGCCCCGTTGCTGGCCTGGGCAGGCGAACCCGTCAGCGCCTGCGTCAGCCTGGGCAACGACCAGGAAATCGTGCGCGCCGGCAATGGCGACCAGTTCTATCTGCGCGATGGTCAGGCCCATTACCGCGTCGCCTTCCGCAACAGCTGCGACTCCATCACCATCACCCCGACCGTCGAAATCTCGACCCATGGTCAGGTCGGGCAACTGTGTCCCCAGGACACCAAGGTGAAGACCAAGCGCGACACCTGCCGCGTACAGTCGATCGAACAGATCACGGCCGAGGAATTCACGCGCAAGCGCAATCTCTCACGGCGCTGAGCCTTCCCCCTCAAACGAAGAAGGCGGCCCGTGGGCCGCCTTCCTGCCATACCCCGCCCTCGGTGCTGCTAGACCGTCGCCGGCAGCAGCCGCTCCGGCTCGGCCTGGGCATCCACCACCAGCTCGCCGTCGCGCACGTCGATGCTGACGCGGCCGCCGTTGATCAGCTTGCCGAACAGCAGCTCGTCCGCCAGCGGGCGCTTGACCTTGTCCTGGATCAGGCGTGCCATCGGGCGGGCACCCATCAGTGGATCGAAGCCGTGCTGGGCCAGCCAGTCGCGCGCCGCCGGGGTGGCGGACAGGCTGACGTGCTTCTCCTGCAGCAGCATTTCCAGCTCGATGATGAACTTGTCCACCACGCGCAGGATGTGGTCGAAGCCCAGCCCCTGGAACTGCACGATGGCATCCAGGCGATTGCGGAACTCCGGCGTGAAACTGCGGCGGATCACTTCCATCGCATCGGTCGAATGATCCTGGCGGGTGAAGCCGATGGTCCGGCGTGACGCCTGCGCGGCGCCGGCATTGGTGGTCATCACCAGGATGACGTTCTTGAAGTTGGCCTCGCGCCCGTTGGTATCGGTCAACACCCCGCGGTCCATGACCTGCAGCAGGATGTTGAAGATGTCCGGATGCGCCTTTTCCACTTCATCCAGCAGCAGCACGCAGTGCGGCGTCTTGACGATCTTTTCGGTCAGCAGGCCACCCTGGTCGAAACCGACGTAGCCCGGAGGGGCACCGATCAGGCGGCTGACCGAATGCGGCTCCATGTACTCGCTCATGTCGAAGCGCACCAGTTCGATGCCCAGCTGCAGCGCGAGCTGCTTGGTCACCTCGGTCTTGCCCACGCCGGTGGGACCGGCGAACAGGAAGTTGCCGATCGGCTTGTCCGGATTGCCCAGGCCACTGCGCGCCAGCTTGATGGACGAGGCCAGTGTCTCGATGGCCGGATCCTGCCCGAAGATGACCATCTTCAGGTTGCGCTCCAGGTGCTGCAGCACGTCCTTGTCCGACGAGGACACCTGCTTGGCCGGGATCCGCGCCATCTTGGCCACGATGGTCTCGATCTCCTCGACATCGATCAGTTCCTTGCGGGTTTCCTGCGGCAACAACCGCTGCCGCGCGCCCGCCTCGTCGATCACGTCGATGGCCTTGTCCGGCAGCAGCCGGTCGCCGATGTGCTTGACCGACAGGTCCACCGCCGCCTGCAACGCCTCGTCGGCATAGGTCACGCCGTGGTGCGCCTCGTACTTGGGCTTCAGGCCCTGCAGGATTTCGTAGGTCTCGCCCACGGTCGGCTCGACGATGTCGATCTTCTGGAACCGGCGCGCCAGGGCCCGGTCCTTCTCGAAGATGCCGCGGTACTCCTGGAAGGTGGTGGAACCGATGCAGCGCAGATCGCCCGACGCCAGCGCCGGCTTGATCAGGTTGCTGGCGTCCATGGTGCCGCCACTGGCGGAACCGGCGCCGATGATGGTGTGGATCTCGTCGACGAACAGGATGGCGCCCGGAATCTTCCTGATGGCCGCCAGCACGCCCTTCAGGCGCTTCTCGAAGTCGCCGCGGTACTTGGTGCCCGCCACCAGCGCGCCCAGGTCCAGCGAATAGATGGTGGCGTCCAACAGCACGTCCGGCACGTCGCCATCGACGATGCGCTTGGCCAGGCCTTCGGCCAGCGCGGTCTTGCCCACGCCGGCCTCACCGACATAGAGCGGGTTGTTCTTGCGGCGGCGGCACAGCACCTGGATGGTCCGTTCGACCTCGTCGGTGCGACCCACCAGCGGGTCGATCCTGCCCTGCCGGGCCAGGTCGTTGAGGTTGCTGGCGAACTCGGTCAGCGCATCGCCCTTGCCTTCGCCCTCGGCGCCCTCGGCCTTGCCCTCGCCTTCGGGCTGGCCGGCACTCTCGTTTTCCTCACCCTGCTTGGCAATGCCGTGGGACAGGTAGTTGACGATGTCCAGCCGGGTGACGTCCTGCTGGTTGAGGAAATAGACGGCGTGCGAGTCCTTCTCGCCGAAGATGGCGACCAGGACGTTCGCGCCGGTCACCTCTTTCTTGCCGGAGGACTGCACGTGGTAGACGGCGCGCTGCAGCACGCGCTGGAAGCCCAGCGTGGGTTGGGTGTCGCGGCCGTCGTCCTCCGCCAGCCGGGACACGGAGGCCTCGATGGCCTGCTCGAGATCCTCGCGCAGGCGCAGGGCGTCGGCGCCCGTGGCCTTGAGCACGGCCTGGGCGGACGGGTTTTCCAACAGGGCGAGCAGCAGGTGCTCGACGGTCATGAACTCATGGCGTGCCTCGCGGGCGCGCTTGTAGCACTGGCCGATGGTTTGCTCGAGGTCTTTACTGAACATGGTTGCCTCCGGGGCCTATGGCGACAATATGCGGCCTGGCGGGTGGATTTCCATCACCCTACCGGATTTCAGTGTTCAGGAATCGTTGCCTTGCGTAGCGCAGCGGCGCCCCCAACACCGGATCAGGCGGCCCTGGCACGCGCGTGCCGGGGCGCTTTCAGGATTTTTCCATCGTGCACAACAGCGGATGCTGATTGATACGCGAAAACTCGTTGACCTGGGCCACCTTGGATTCGGCCACCTCCCGCGTGTACACGCCGCAGACGCCCCGCCCGCGGGTGTGGACGTGCAGCATGACCTGGGTGGCCTTCTCCAGGTCCATGGCGAAGAACTGCTGCAGCACCGTGACCACGAAGTCCATCGGCGTGTAGTCGTCGTTCAGCAGGAATACCTGGTACAGCGGCGGCGGCGCGACCTGGGGTTTGCTGGTTTCCACCAGCACGCCATGGTCGCGTTCGTTTTCGTTCTTGCGGGGCATGTGCGGATTATACGGGGCCGTCGCGGGCCTGCACGACCGCCGCCGCGACGGACTGTCCCGCCGGCATGGACGCCATGGCGGCCCACCGCCACAATGTGTCCACCTTCCCGCCAGAGCCGACCCAGATGCGCGTGCCTGCTTCCCTGATGCCGTTGTCCCTGCTGTGCGCTTCCCTCGCAGTGCTCCCGGCGATGGCGGCCGACGCCTCGGTGGAGGCCCGCCTGAAGGCGCGCGGCATCCAGTATGAGGTGGACGGCGATGGCGACTACAAGGTCACCTATTCGTACAAGCAGGAAAACCGCACCCAGCTGGTCTTCGTGTCCGGCGGCACCGAGGAGGTCAATGGCCTGAGCATCCGCGAGGTGTTCGCCCCGGCCGGCCGCGTCGAGAAGGACGGCGTGGATGGCGCGCGTGCGCTCTCCCTGCTGGCCGAGAGCCGCACCAAGAAGATCGGCAGCTGGGAGATTTCCGGCGATGTGCTCTACTTCGTCGTCAAGCTGCCCGACAACGTCGACGGCGCCGCGCTGGAGGCCGCGATGGATGTGGCCGCGGAAACGGCGGACAACATGGAAATCGAACTTTCCGGCGACGAGGACAGCCTGTAAGTGAGCTACCGCGAAGGCCGCTTCTGGCAACCCGACGTGACCGTGGCCACCGTGGTGGTCCGCGACGGCAAGCTGTTGATGGTGGAAGAGCGCGCGCAGGGCCGGCTGGTGTTCAACCAGCCCGCCGGCCACCTGGAGCCCGACGAAAGCCTGCTGGAGGCCGCGCGCCGGGAGACGCTGGAGGAGACCGGCTGGCATGTCGAACTGACGGCGTTTGTCGGCGCCTACCAGTGGAAGGCCGTCAATCCCGATGGAAGCGGAGGCCGCCACTACCTGCGGTTCGCCTTCGCCGCCGAACCCGTCCGGCACGAGCCCGAGCGCGTGCTGGACGACGGCATCGTGCAGGCGGTCTGGCTGACGCCGACCGAGCTGCAGGCGCAATCCGATCGCCACCGCAGTCCGCTGGTCTGGCAGGCGGTGCAGGACTACCTGTCCGGGCGTCGCTCGCCACTCACGATGCTGCAGCAGATCGCGTGAACGGGCCACGGGTCATCGTAGGGGTGTCCGGCGGCGTGGATTCGTCGGTCGCCGCCCTGCAGCTGGTTCAGCAGGGCGAGCGCGTCGCGGGCCTGTTCATGCAGAACTGGGCCGATGACGGCAGCGGCGATTGCCGTGCCGAGGAGGATCGCCGCGACGCGGTGGCCGTCTGCGGCCGACTCGGCATCCCCTTCCACTTCCGTGATTTCTCGAGCGAGTACTGGCAGGGGGTGTTCGAGCATTTTCTTGCCGAGTACGCCGCCGGCCGCACGCCGAATCCTGACGTGCTGTGCAACCGCGAAGTGAAGTTCAAGCATTTTCTCGACGCCGCGCGCGAGCTGGGTGCAGAGAAGATCGCCACCGGCCATTACGCGCGCGTGATCCAGCAGCAGGGCGGTTGGCAGTTGCTGCGTGGCGTGGACCGCAGCAAGGATCAGAGTTACTTCCTGCACCAGCTTGGCCAGTCGCAGCTGTCCGCGACGCTGTTCCCCATCGGCGAGTTGCAGAAGGCCGATCTGCGCCGCATCGCGCGTGAGGCGGGGCTGCAGACGCACGACAAGAAGGATTCGACCGGGATCTGCTTCATCGGCGAGCGCGACTTCCGGGAATTCCTCGGTCGCTACCTGCCCGCCCGCCGTGGCGAAATGCGCGCCGTCGGCGTTGACGACCCGCAGGGCGAAGTGATCGGCGAACATCCGGGTGTGTTCTATTTCACGCTGGGGCAGCGCGAAGGCCTGCAGATTGGCGGCGTGCGCGGCCGGCCGCAGGCACCGTGGTACGTGGTCGGCAAGGATGTCGCGACCAACGTGCTGTACGTGGACCAGGACACCCACAGCCCGTACCTGCAATCCACGCAGGCGTGGACGGAAACGGCCCATTGGATCGCTGGCAGTCCGCCGGCGGGAAGTTTCGAATGCACTGCGCAGACGCGCTACCGGCAGGCTGACGAGCCCTGCACGGTACTCGTGCACGACGACGGCAGCGTGGCGGTGCGCTTCGCGCGCCCGCAGCGGGCGGTGACGCCCGGCCAGTCGCTGGTGCTCTACGACGGTGACGTGTGCCTGGGTGGCGCCGTCATCGCCCGCACCAACGCCCCCCTTGAACAGAAACTCGCGGAGCAGGCAGCTTGAGCAATCGATATTCCGACCGTGTGCTGGCCCTGGCAGGGCTGGCGCAGGCACTCCACCAGGTACGCCGCATCGCCGAAACCGGCCAGTCCGAAACCTCGGTGGTGCAGGCATCGCTGGACAGCGTGTTCCGCGTGGATGCCGACTCCACGCTGGCGGTCTATGGCGGCGCACGCGACCTGGCCAGCGGACTGCGCGTGCTGCGGGGCTATCTGTCGAAGGAAACCCGGGACGATGCCCTGCCCCGGCTGGCGATGTCGGTGCTGCAACTGGAGCGCCGTTTCGTGCGCGAAGGCGAGGTGGTGCAGGCCGTCGCGAAAGGGCTGGACGACATCGCGTCGCGCGCCGCGCAGCTGGGCAGCACCCACCCGGATGTGCTTTCGGCACTTGGCGGCCTGTATGCCGACACCATCAGCCATCTCCGCCCCCGCGTGATGGTGCAGGGCAATCCGCACTATCTGGGGCAGCCCGGCGTGGTGGCCGAGATCCGCGCCATCCTGCTGGCTGCCGTGCGTTCCGCGGTGCTGTGGCGCCAGCTGGGTGGCAGCATGTGGGACCTCATCCTCAGCCGCCGCGCACTGCTGGACGCCACCGACGACTGGCTCCGCTAGGTCGCTTCACGCCATCGCGAGCACGGCCGACGGCGCATGCAGGTATTCGGCCGCGCGCCGCTTGGCCTGGATGTCCGCATGGATGGCCTGCGCCCGCTGCACGGGCACGTCCAGCGCGGCGGCCAGCGCTTCCGCCGGCAGTCCCTGTTCGTGCGACCACAAGGCCAGGTCCATCTGCGCGTACGGCAGCGCGAAATAGAACTCGTCCTGCCCCTGCGGCAGGCTGTACGTGTCGGTGGTGGGCGTGGTCGAACATATCTCGCCTGGCAGACCGAGATGCCGTGCCATCGCATAGACCTGCGTCTTGTACAGGTGGGCGATCGGTTTGATGTCGGCGGACCCGTCCCCGTTCTTCACGAAGAAGCCCTGATCGTACTCCAGCCGGTTGGGCGTACCCACCACCGCGTAGTTCAGCCGGTCCGCGTGGTAGTAGTCCAGGGACTTGCGCAGGCGCTGCTTGTGGTTGGTCGCAGCGACGATCTGCAGATATGCCTCCAAAGGCAAACGCGCTTCCCGGATCTCGCCCGACGGCGACTGCACGACCAGCTTGTAGAAATGGATGCCGCCATCCAGACCGCCGTGCAGGACGATCTTGTTCTTCCAGCCATCGCCATAGTCGGGGAACACCGTGCGGATCGCCGCATCGCGGTCGCGGTAGCATCCGATCGCCTCCAGCGCGGGGGCGATGTCGTGCAGTTCATGGCGGATGCCCAGGTGCTCCGCCAGCTGGCGGCCCAGGCGCGTGGATTGTCCGCTGGAATCGCGTTCGGGGAGCAGCAGCCCCAGTACGCGCTCCGCACCGACCGCCTTCACCGCCAGGGCCGCGCACACCGAGCTGTCGATGCCGCCCGACATCGCCACCACCAGGCCGCGACGCCGCAGCCCACGCGTGGTCTCGCGCATCCAGCCAGCGATGCGATCGGCTTCCGCAGCCAGATCGATCGCCAGCACCTCGGCACCCCACCCGCTCATGCGGCCTGCTTGCGCGACACAAAGCGCGCGACCGCATCCAGCGAATCGAGATTGTCCGGCATCATCTCCTCGTCCTCGACCTTGATGCCGTAGGTTTCCTCCAGGAACTGCACCAGTTCCAGGAAGCCCGTGGAGTCCAGCAGCTGGGCGTCCATGAAAGAAGCATCGTCGGCATACGCTTCCGCCGTACCCATCAGGAAATTTTCCTGGATGTACTGGCGCACAGTGGCCTTGATCGTGAGCGGCGAAGCATCGGCAGGAGGGGAAGCGAGTGTCATGTCAGGCCTTGTCGGGTGGGCTTTCCGGTAGGAGTACGGGGTAACGAAGCCACAAAGGCCACATGCTTGGGCACCATGTGGTTCTCCAGCGTCGCCAGGCAATGGCGGATGACGTCGCGTTCGACCAGGTCATGGCCATCGGCCACGACCACCCAGGCCTTGACCGCCTCGCCCAGCAGCGGATCGGGCACGCCACCCACCAGGCTTTCGATGACGCCTGGAATGCGCTGGATGGCCTGCTCCACTTCGTGTGGGCTGACCTTTTCACCGCGCGTCTTGATGATGTCGTCCTTGCGGGCGACGAAATACAGCCAACCCTCCGCATCACTGCGGAACAGGTCGCCGGTACGCATGGCCAGCCTGCCCGTTTCCGGGTCGAGGAAGAGTTTCTCCGACGTGCGCTGCGGGTCCTGCCAGTAGCCGGCCATCACATGATCGCCCTGCACCACCAGCTCGCCCTGTGCGCCCCACGGCAGCCGGCGGCCCTGCTCGTCGATCAGCCAGCACCGTTGGCCCGCAAGCCCGCGCCCCACGCTGCCCGGCCGGGCAGCGACCTGTTCCGGCGGCAGGTAGCTGATGCGGGTGCATTCGGTCTGCCCGTACATGATGCACAGCCGGGCAAAGGGCATCCGCTCGCGCAGCTGTTGTTGCATTGGCAGGGACAACGGTGCGGAAGCACTGGTCATCAGGCGCAACGACGACAAGTCCCAGCGTGAAAGATCCTGCATGGCCAGCAACATGGCGTACATGGTGGGCACGGCCGGAAACACCGTCGCCCGTTCCCGTGCCATGACCTCCAGGGCCTGCGCCGGGAACGCGAACGACTTCTCCAGCACCAGCGTCGCGCCGGTCGACAGCGCGAGCAGCAGCTGGCTCAGGCCGTAGTTGAAGCTCAGCGGCAATGCACTGAAGATCACGTCGCCTTCGCGGATCGGCAGGTATCCGGCGATGCAGCCGGTGATGCTGGTCAGGTTGCGATGGCTCAGCATTACGCCCTTCGGCAGCCCGGTGGTGCCCGAGGTGTGGCTGATGAGCGCGAGCGCGTCCTCATCCACCGCCACATCGCGCCATGGTCCGGGAAATCCCGCAGGCGCGGCCTCGGGCCAGGACTGTTCGCCCGGTGCTCCGGGCGTCCATCCCGCGCCCTGCACCCAGACGTGCTGCAGCGCGCCGCCTTTCTCCCGCGCGGCGCGCCATACGTGCGCCAGCGATGCCTGTGTCAGCAGGACACGCGCATCCGTCCGCTGCAGCAGCGCACCGAGTTTTTCCGCCTTGGTCTGCGGGTTGAACGGCATGCAGACGCCCCCCGCCCGCAGCACGGCCCACACCGCCGCGACCATCTCGACACTGTTGTCCAGCAGCAAGCCGACACGGTCACCCGCGCAGACGCCGTGCTGCCGCAGATGCTGCGCGAGCGCCTGGCTTTGCTCGTCCAGCATGCGGAACGTCAGGCGCTGGCCATCGCAGACCAGCGCCACCTTGTCGGGCGTGCGCTGCACGCTGCGGGCGAACAGGGCATGCAGCAGCATCATGCCTGCGCCCCGTGCTGGATCAGTGATTCATGCAGGGTCAGCGTGGACAGGATGCCGACGAACGCCATGTTGTCGGGAAAGCCGATCGCCCGCCCGTTCCGGCATTTCTCCACGAGATGGGCCACGGCCGTGGCATCGAACAATCCACTGGCCGCGACCCGGTCGGGCTGCAGCAGCTCCTTCACCCAGGGAAGCGCATCGCCGTTGGCGAAGAAACATCCACTGTCCGGCGCACGGTAGGGCTGCTTGGGCCGGCGCAGCACCGCAGCGGGAAGTTCATGGCGCATGGCGCGCTTCAGGATGTGCTTCTCGTCCAGGCCGCGCAGCTTGTATCGCGCGGGCAGCCGGTTGGCCAGTTCGATCACCCGGTGATCGAGGAAGGGATAACGCCCCTCGACCGATTGCGCCATGCTCATGCGGTCGCCCTGCGACGACAGCAGATAGCCGGACAGCAGCGTACTTGACTCCACGTACTGGTCCCGCGCCAGCGCCGGCCATCCGGCGATGTCGTCGGGCAGCTCCGCTGCCAGCGTTTTCACCGGGTCCCAGGCCCGCAGTTGCTCGCGCAGGTCCGGGTGCAGGAAACGCAGGACGCGCTGCGTGCTGCGCACACGCGGGAGATGCGCGAACCAGGGCTGGTGGCGCTGGTCCGCACCCTCCTGGAAGAAGTGCTCTGCGAAACCGCGTGACCGCACCGGCGAATGCGCCAGGTAGGGATACAGGCGGTCCAGCAGCTGGCCACGCCAGCGACTGTCTGGCTGCACGGCCATGAATCGGCGCAGCTTCGCTTCCTTGAACAGGTCGTAGCCGGCGAAGACTTCGTCGGCGCCCTCGCCGGTCAGCGCGACCTTGTAGCCCGCCTGCCGCACATGCCCCGCCAGCAGCATCATCGGCACGGGCGCCGTCCGCACCAGCGGGGATTCGGCATGCAGCACCGCGCGCCGGAATCCGTCCGCGATGTCGGCCTGCGAGACGACGATCTCGCTGTGCTCCGTGCCCAGCGACTCGGCCAGCAGCCGCTGGAAAGGGCGTTCGTCGAACTCGGCGTCGGCAAAACCCAGCGAGAACGTCCGCAACGGCGTCTCCGCGTGCCGGCGGATCAGCGTGGCGATCACCGAGGAATCCAGCCCGCCACTCAGGTACGCCCCCACCGGCACGTCCGCGCGGAGCTGCAGGCGGACGGCGTCGACCAGCAGCGCATGCAGTTCCTCGGCGACATCGTCCTCGCTGCGGTCGGTGGGTTCCTCCGGCAGGTGACGCCATTGCCAGTAGCGGTGTACGTGCGGGACCAGGGCCGGATCGCGCAGGTCGATGGTCATCAGATGGCCGGGAGCAAGCTGTTCGATGCCCGCGAATACGGTGCGCGTGCCCAGCGTGCTCCAGAACGAGAACAGCTCGCCCAGCGCCCGCGTGTCGAGGCTTCTGTGTTGGGCATGACGGGCGTAGAGCGCCTTCACTTCCGAGGCGAAGGAAAAGACACCGCCTTCACGGCTGAAATACAGCGGACGGATGCCCACCCGGTCCCGGGCCAGCACGACGCGTTCCCGCCGCCGGTCGTGCAGGGCGATCGCGAACTGTCCATTGAGATGCTCGACGAAGGCGTCTCCATAGCGGTCGTACAGGTGCACGATGACTTCGGTATCGGAGTCGGTATAGAAGCGATGCCCCAACCGCTCCAGCGATGCCCGCAGTTCCACGTGGTTGAAGATTTCCCCGTTGAAGATCACCCAGACCGTGCGGTCCGGATTGTGGATCGGCTGCCAGCCGCCTTCCGGATCGATGATCGACAGCCGTGCGTGCGCAAGGCCCACCTGCCCGGCCACGCGAACGCGGCGGCCGTCGGGCCCGCGATGGTCCAGCGTCGCGATCATGTCCTCCAGCATCTTTTCCGGAGGCGGAGGTGCGCCGGCAGGCGCCAGCACGCCGGCTATGCCGCACATGGCAGGCAGCCTGTCACGACGCGACGGGGGTCAATAGCAGCCATCGCCGTCGAAACTCAGGTCGGTGATCTGCCACGGATGGGTCGCCGCCAGTGTGGACATGCCCGGCGATACGTGCAGACCGACGGCGAAATGCGGCGCAGTCCTGCCGGGGAGGAAGCCGCATCGCCTCAGCACCGGCTCGGCGCCGGGAGCCAGGCAGGTCGCGAAGACCTTGCTGCACCCCTCCCCTCGTGCCTGGGCCGCTGCGTGCGCCAGCAATGCGGCCAGCGCTGTCGTCGCGTCGGCGTGGGCGACTTTCCAGTCCTGCACGTGCAGGCCGTACTCACCGTCGTGCTCCATGGGGACCCGACGCGCCGCCAGGTAACCCACACAGCGCTCTCCACGCCACGCCACGAATATCCGGTAGCGTGCACGCGGATTGCCGCGCAGGCGCCATTGCAGGTGGTCCGCTTCGGGGGCGATGCAGGCCGTCCGGGGATCCAGCGACGCGTACAGCGGCTGCAACCACGCCGCGCCCACCCGATCCACTTCCTCGACCCGCAGCTCGCCGGTCGCGCGTGGAGCCAACAGCCGCGTGCGCATGCGCCAACCTGCCTCCATCGCCTTGCCCGCCATCGCGGCCAGCGGCGCGGGCGCGCCACGGCGACGCAACGCCGCGGCAGCATCCAGTGGCAGTACGTAATGGTGGCGGGATGGCAGCGGCGCGAACAGCCGTCTCACCATGCCGATCGATTTCGGATTGCCACCGACCGCCAAGGTGGCGTCGGCACGGCGGAACATCGCCTGGTTGAGCCATACACCGCCGCCGGCACCCTCCAGCTCAGGATCAAGCTGTACGTCCATCAGCAGCTGACCACGATGCACCTGACCGGCCAGCCGGATGGGTTGGTGCTCCATGCCGATGGCGGCGAACACGGGGCCGTCGTCGTGACGCAGTATCCACGCCTGGCCGTAGCCGTCGTCGGACAGCCCCGTGCCATAGCGCCAGGCGACATAGGCCGCATCGTCCCAGCCTGTGCGCCGGCGAAACGCCAACAGGGCCGCCAAGTCTTCCGCGCCCGCCGGCCTGAACCGCTGCAGCAGTTCCTCTGGCGACCAGCCCAGCGCACGCGCGAACACGCGTGTGGTGGCCTCGAAGTGCGGCAGAGGTCGCGGCTCCTGCGGGCCCTCACTCATCCAGCACTCCGTGCAGGCGCAGGTAGTCCAGCACGTCACCGACCTGCTGCATGGCCCTGGACGTCTCGGCCGTCAGCTGCAGGCCGAAGCGCTCGTCCAGTTCCGCCATCAGCATCAGCGCACCCATCGAGTCCCAGCCCGCCACGTCGTCGCGCTGCATGTCGGGCGTCAGCAGTGCGGTCTCGGCGAACGCATCGGTCAGCATCCGCAGGGCTTCGGCGGCCGTGATTCGTGGCTGGATCATGATGGCCGCCCCGCAGCGCCGTACTCGCCATGCAGAAAAAGCGTGTCCGCGGCCAGGGTCAGCACCGCCGACGCCCACGACAGTCCCACGCCGTATCCGACCAGCATGACGGTGCGCGGTTTTTCCGTTGCGGGGGCGGTGCGCGTCAGGGTGACGGCGACGGATGGGCCGCCGCAGTTGGCGGTGTCCTCGATGGTCATCGGGACCCTGTCCTCGGGCAGGCCGCACTTCCTGGCCAGGTGCTTCATGATGAAACGGTTGGACTGGTGGAACACGAACTGGTCGATGTCTTCGACGGATTTGTCCGCCAGTGCCAGGGCATCGCGCACCAGCGGGGGTACGCGCTTGAGGGTGAAGTTGAAGATCGCGGCGCCATCCATTTCAAGGTGGAGATGGCGTGCGTCGTTCGGCTGCCGGTCGCGGAACGCGCCGCCCCGGATGATCAGCCCTTCGTACCCCGTGCCATCGGTGTGCAGGCAGAAGCTGGCTTCGTCGTCGCCCCCGAGTTCCAGCGCCGTCGCGGATCCTGCATCGCCGAACAGCAGGGTCGTAGCGTGGTCGTCCGGGTCGGTGAAACGGCTGGGGGTTTCGCCGTGCAGCATCAGGATGCGTCCGTGCCCGCCCCCCTTCAGCAGGGTGGCCGCCAGGTACAGGCCGTAGGGGTACCCCGAACAACCGAGACCCACGTCGAAGGCCGCGCACGTATCGGGCAGGCCCAGCCACTGGTGCATCACGCACGCGGTCGAAGGCAGGAAGTAATCCGGCGACTGGGTGACGACCACCAGCGCCGAGATGCTGTCCGGCGACCAGCCAAGCCGGTCCATGAGGCGCATCGCCGCGTCGCGGCACAGGTCGGCCGCGGTGACGCCGGGTTCGACGACATGCCGGAAACGCACGCCGGCCATCGACACCACCTTGCGCACCTCATCGGCGCCGAAGTGCTCCGCCTCCGCCAGATTGTCCACCCGCGTGGCGGGCACGCAGGTGCTGACTCCTGCCACGCGGAATCCCTGGATACGCGCTTGCGCCACGTCGTGCTGTCCCCTGTCCGGTTGCATGCCCAGGTGGCGACCGACATCGCCCCGCCCTGTGCTTTGCACTTCAAACGACAGATCCCACCGAAAGCGGCCGCCGCCGGCCCAAATGGAAAGCCCGGCCGAAGCCGGGCTTTCACATTGACGCCGAGGTGCGTGGATCAGGCCGCGACGGTGTCGGCCACGTCCTTGTAGTCCTGGATCTGGTCGAAGTTCATGTAGCGGTAGATGGTGTCGCCATTGGCGTTGATCACGCCGATGTCCGCCATGTATTCCTCGCGCGTCGGGATGCGGCCCAGGCGCGAGCAGATCGCCGCCAGTTCCGCCGAGCCCAGATACACGTTGGTGTTGCGACCCAGGCGATTGGGGAAGTTGCGGGTGGACGTCGAGAACACCGTGGCGCCTTCGCGTGCCTGCGCCTGGTTGCCCATGCACAGCGAGCAGCCCGGCATTTCCATGCGCGCACCGGCGGTACCGAAGGTGCCGTAATGGCCTTCCTTGGTCAGCTCGCTGGCGTCCATCTTGGTCGGCGGCGCGACCCACAAGCGGGTGGGAATGTCGCGCTTGCCTTCCAGCAGCTTGGCGGCCGCGCGGAAATGGCCGATGTTGGTCATGCACGAGCCGATGAAGACTTCATCGATCACCGCGCCGGCCACGTCGGACAGCGTCTTCACGTCGTCCGGATCGTTCGGGCAGGCCACGATGGGCTCGACGATCTCGTCCAGGTTGATGTCGATGACGGCGGCGTATTCGGCATCCGCGTCGCCTTCCAGCAACTGCGGATCGGCCAGCCACGCTTCCATCGCCTTGATGCGGCGCGCCAGCGAGCGGGCATCGGCGTAGCCTTCGGCAATCATCCACTTCAACAGCGTGATGTTGCTGTTGAGGTATTCGATGATCGGCTCCTTGTCGAGCTTGACCGTGCAGCCGGCGGCGGAGCGTTCTGCCGAGGCGTCGGACAGTTCGAACGCCTGCTCGACCTTCAGCTGCGGCAGGCCTTCGATCTCCAGGATGCGGCCGGAGAAGATGTTCTTCTTGCCCTGCTTGGCCACCGTCAGCAGGCCGGACTTGATGGCCGCCAGCGGGATCGCGTTGACCAGGTCGCGCAGGGTGACCCCGGGCTGCAGGGTGCCGCTGAAGCGCACCAGCACCGATTCCGGCATGTCCAGCGGCATCACGCCGGTCGCCGCGGCGAACGCGACCAGGCCCGAACCGGCCGGGAACGAGATGCCTACGGGGAAGCGCGTGTGCGAGTCACCGCCGGTGCCGACGGTGTCCGGCAGCAGCATGCGGTTGAGCCAGCTGTGGATCACGCCATCGCCCGGACGAAGCGAGATGCCGCCGCGGTTGGAGATGAACTCCGGCAGCGTGTGGTGCGTCTTCACGTCGACCGGCTTGGGGTACGCGGCGGTATGGCAGAACGATTGCATCACCAGGTCCGCGCTGAAGCCCAGGCAGGCCAGGTCCTTCAGTTCGTCGCGTGTCATCGGGCCGGTGGTGTCCTGCGAACCCACCGAGGTCATCTTCGGTTCGCAGTAGGTGCCGGGGCGCATGCCCTTGCCTTCCGGCAGGCCACAGGCGCGGCCGACCATCTTCTGCGCCAGCGAGAACCCCTTGCCGGTATCGGGCGGATCCATCGGCAGGCGGAACAGTGTGGACGGCGGCAGGCCGAGCGCTTCGCGCGCCTTGGCGGTCAGGCCGCGACCGACGATCAACGGGATGCGCCCGCCGGCGCGCACTTCGTCGAACAGCACCTCGGACTTGACCTGGAACTCGGCGATCACGGCGCCGTCCTTCAGCGCCTTGCCCTCGTAGGGGCGCAGTTCCACCACATCGCCCATCGCCATCTGCGACACGTCCAGCTCGATCGGCAGCGCGCCGGCGTCTTCCATGGTGTTGTAGAAGATCGGGGCGATCTTGCTGCCCAGGCACACGCCACCGAAGCGCTTGTTGGGAATGAACGGAATGTCCTCGCCGGTGAACCACAGTACCGAGTTGGTGGCGGACTTGCGTGAGGAGCCGGTGCCGACCACGTCGCCGACATAGGCGACCAGGTGGCCCTTGGCCTTCAACGATTCGATGAACTTGACCGGGCCGCGCTTGCCGTCTTCCTCCGGCTCGATGCCTTCGCGACGGTTCTTCAGCATGGCCAGCGCGTGCAGCGGGATGTCGGGGCGCGTGGTGGCGTCCGGTGCGGGCGACAGGTCATCGGTGTTGGTTTCGCCGGTGACCTTGAACACGGTGATGGTCAGGCTTTCCGGCACTTCCGGCTTGCTGGTGAACCACTCGGCATCGGCCCAGCTCTGCAGCACGGCCTGGGCGTTGGCATTGCCCTTCTCCGCTTTCTCCTGCACGTCATGGAAGGCGTCGAACATCAGCAGCGTATGCTTCAGCGCATCGGCAGCGATCGCGCCGACCTCGGCATCGTCCAGCAGTTCGATCAGCGGATGGATGTTGTAGCCACCCAGCATGGTGCCCAGCAGTTCGGTGGCGCGCTGGCGGCTGATCAGCGCGTTCTTCTCGGTGCCGAACGCGACCGCGGCCAGGTAGGACGCCTTGACCTTGGCGGCATCGTCCACGCCCGCCGGTACGCGGTGGGTGAGCAGGTCGACCAGGAACTCCGCCTCGCCGGCCGGCGGCGCCTTCAACAGTTCGATGACCTCGGCGGTCTGCTGCGCGGTGAGCGGCAGCGGGGGAATGCCCAGCGCTGCGCGCTCGGCTACGTGGTGGCGATAGGCTTCCAGCATGGTGGCTCCGGTCATTCGGTGGATCGGTGGAAAGGGAAATCGGGTGGGTACTTACTCGGTGGCAGGCACGATCAGCTTCAGTCCCTTGAAGTAATCGCGATGGAAAGCCGTGTCGAAGGTGATCAGGCCGTCGCCCTGCAACAGCGCGTGCGCCCCGATCAGGAAGTCGGCGATGGGACGCGCCTCGCCGTTGCGCTGGCGATGGCGGCGCTGCATCTCGCCGGCACGCAAGGCCGACTTGGCTTCGATGGCGCTGAAGTGCACGCCCATCTCCTCCAGCGCGGCCAGCGCATCGGCGCCGTTGCGCAGGGACGAGCACAGCTCGGCGAGCGCGGCGTCGCAGAGGACCACCCGGCCGCTGCCCAGGCTCTGGCGCAGGCAGGCTTCCACCGCGTCGGCATGCGGGCCGTCGGTCAGCAGTTCCACCAGCACCGGGGCATCGACGGCGATCATCCGGCCGCCGGCTCCTGGCCGCCCGCGGCGGTGGCGTCCAGCGCGAACTTGCCGCGCACGCGCGAGATCGCATCGTCCACGCTCTTGCGCAGCACGATCCGGCTGCCGTCCAGCTCGACTTTCAGCACGCTGCCCTTGGTGAGGCCCAGCGCATCACGCACCGCCTTGGGCAGGGTGATCTGGCCACGCTCCGCTACGGTTGCTTCCATCGGCAGGCCCCTCTTGAGTATGGGGAAATGATACATACTTTTCCTTGCATACTCCAGCCGGGATCTCCGCCTGAATGCCTCCGCTCCCGCCCGATCCCTCCCGAAAGCCCTGGCGTAGCAGGCGTTCGCGCAGCCCCGGTCCAGACCCTGCCCCCTCGGTCGGGTCACGGCCGTCATGCAATTGGCGGATAATCCACGCAAGCACCGACAAGACGCACAGGATCCGCGGCTTATGCTGCTCCTGAGCCCTCCCCCTTCAGCTACAGGAGCCCTCGCATGAGCGATTCCTTCGCCACCCGTCGCACCCTGGACGTCAGCGGCAAGACGTATACCTACTTCAGCCTGCCCGCCCTGGGCGAACGGCTGGACCCCACCGGGGGCCTCGCCCGCCTGCCCTACTCGATGAAGATCCTGCTGGAGAACCTGCTCCGCTGCGAGGACGGCGTGACCGTGCTGCCGGAACACATCCAGGCCGTGGCCCACTGGAACCCCACGCAGGAACCGGACACCGAGATCGCGTTCATGCCGGCCCGCGTGGTGCTGCAGGACTTCACGGGCGTGCCCTGTGTGGTCGATCTGGCCGCGATGCGCGATGCCGTGGTCAAGCTGGGAGGCAAGGCCGACCAGATCAATCCGTTGATCCCATCCGAACTGGTCATCGACCATTCGGTGCAGGTGGACGTGTTCGGCAAGCCCGAGGCGCTGGACCTGAACGGCAAGATCGAGTTCGAACGCAACCAGGAGCGCTACAGCTTCCTGCGCTGGGGCCAGAAGGCGTTCGACAACTTCAAGGTCGTGCCGCCGAATACCGGCATCGTCCACCAGGTCAATCTGGAGAACCTGGCCCGCGTGGTGATGACCGGCGAAAAGGACGGCCAGGCGATCGCCTACCCCGACACGGTCTTCGGCACCGACAGCCACACCACCATGATCAACGGCATTGGCGTGCTGGGCTGGGGCGTGGGTGGCATCGAAGCCGAGGCGGCCATGCTGGGCCAGCCCTCGTCGATGCTCATCCCGCAGGTCGTGGGCTTCAAGCTGACCGGCAAGCTGCCCGAAGGCGCCACCGCCACCGACCTTGTGCTGACCGTCACCCAGATGCTGCGCAAGCTGGGCGTGGTGGGCAAGTTCGTCGAGTTCTACGGCGAGGGCCTGCAGCACCTGCCGCTGGCGGACCGCGCCACCATCGGCAACATGGCACCGGAGTATGGCGCCACCTGCGGCATCTTCCCGGTGGATGCCGAATCCCTGACCTATCTGCGCCTGTCCGGCCGCAGCGAAGAGCAGATCGCGCTGGTGGAGGCCTATGCGAAGGCCCAGGGACTCTGGCATGACGCCAACAGCCCGCACGCCGAGTACAGCACCACGCTGCACCTGGACATGGGCGACGTGAAGCCCTCGCTTGCCGGCCCCAAGCGGCCGCAGGACCGCGTGCTGCTGCAGGACATGCAGAAGAACTTCCGCGACAACCTCACGCCGTTCGTCGACGCGCGCCGCAAGCGCATCGACCTGGTGCAGGAAGACCGCCTGAAGAACGAAGGCGGTGGCGGCACCGCGGTCGGCGCCCAGGTTGCCGCGCACGAATCCTCGCCGGACAGCGGCGCGGGCTGGAAACTGCAGGATGGATCGGTCGTCATCGCCGCCATCACCTCCTGCACCAACACCTCGAACCCGGCCGTCATGCTGGGCGCCGGCCTGCTGGCCCGCAATGCGGTGGCCAAAGGGTTGAAGGCGCAGCCGTGGGTCAAGACGTCGCTCGGCCCGGGATCGCGCGTGGTCACCGACTACCTGGAAGAAGCCGGGGTGCTCAAGGACCTGGAAAAGCTCGGTTTCTATGTGGTCGGTTACGGCTGCACCACCTGCATCGGCAATTCCGGCCCGCTGCCCGATGATGTCTCGGCGGCGATCGGCGCGGACGACCTGGTGGTGGCATCGGTGCTGTCGGGCAACCGCAACTTCGAGGGCCGCGTGCACCCCGAAGTGAAGATGAACTACCTCGCCAGTCCGCCGCTGGTGGTGGCCTACGCCATCGCCGGCACCACCGACATCGACCTGACCACCCAGCCGCTGGGCAACGGCAGCGATGGACAACCGGTCTACCTGAAGGACATCTGGCCCACCAACAAGGAAATTGGCGACTTCATCGCGCGCACCGTGGGGCCGGAGATGTTCGCCAGGAACTACGCCGACGTGTTCAAGGGCGACAGCCGGTGGAACACCATCGCGTCGCCGGATGGCGCGCTGTACGCCTGGGATGGCAACTCCACCTACATCAAAAACCCGCCCTACTTCGATGGAATGTCGATGGAGGTGGGCAGCATCGACGACGTGCATGGCGCGCGCGTGCTGGGGCTGTTCGGCGATTCCATCACCACCGACCACATCTCGCCGGCAGGCAACATCAAGAAGGACTCGCCTGCGGGCCGTTTCCTGCAGCAGCGCGGCGTGCAACCGGCGGACTTCAACAGTTATGGAAGCCGGCGCGGCAACGACGATGTGATGGTGCGCGGCACCTTCGCCAACATCCGCATCAAGAACCTGATGCTCGGCGGCGAAGAAGGCGGCAATACGCTGTACTTCGGCAGCACGCCCCCGGAAAAGATGTCGATCTACGATGCGGCGATGAAGTACAAGGCCGATGGCGTGCCCCTGGTGGTCATCGCCGGCAAGGAGTACGGCACAGGTTCCTCGCGTGACTGGGCCGCCAAGGGCACCAACCTGCTGGGCGTGAAGGCGGTGATCGCCGAGAGCTTCGAACGCATCCACCGCTCCAATCTGGTGGGCATGGGCGTGCTGCCGCTGCAGTTCATCGATGGCCAGAATGCGCAGTCGCTGGGGCTGGACGGTTCGGAAGTCTTCGACGTGACCGGCCTGCAGGATGGTGCCTCGAAGGTCGCCACCGTCACAGCCCGCAAGGCGGATGGCATGGAGGTGAAGTTCCAGGCCAAGGTGCTGCTGCTGACGCCGAAGGAAGTGGAGTACTTCCGCCATGGCGGCCTGCTGCATTACGTGCTCCGCCAGCTGGCGGCACGCCAGGCCGCCTAGGGAGCGGAAGCGCCGCCCGCCGCCGCACGGCGGTGGGCGTTGGTTGCGCGCGCGATCTGCTGGTTGAAGGGTGACTTGCCGGTTTCGGCGCCAAGCCGCGTTGGCTGAGGAAGACCACCGCGTCGCACCGTGGTCGGTCGTTTCGTCCTCGGGCGAGGTATGCCATGAAACCCATGTCGTCGTGTCACCGTGTCTCGGTTATCGCCAGCCTGCTGCTGGGCGCGGCACTGCCGCTGCACGCCGCCGGCCCGGATCCCGCCACCGCGAAGAAGCTGGCGGAGCAGTACGTCGCAGCACGCGACCGCGCCAGCGACGATCCGCAGGCTTCCCACGAAGCCACCCAGGTGGAGGTGACCGACCTCGATGGCGACGGACAGGACGAGATCGTGGTGCTCTGGACGATGCTGGGCCCTACGTACTGGTCACACGGCGTCACCGTGCTCGCCGGCAAGGGCGGCCGCTACGTGCCGGCAGGAGAAACGCAGGATCCCCTCGGCAGCGTGGAAGGCATGCAGGTGGTGAACGGCGTCATCCGGCTGAAGACCAAATGGCCCGGGCCGAACGATCCGCGCTGTTGTCCCACGCTCGAGAAGACGCTGCCCTACCGTTGGACATCCGGCCGATTGCTGCCCGTGAAGTGAGTCGGGCCACCGGCGATGTCAGCGCGAGGCATCCCAATCCGCGTAATGGACCCGCCACTCGCCGTCTTCCAGACGCCAGCCGGTGGTCACCTGGTAGGTCTGCGCCTGTTGGGGCAACAGCCGGCCAGTGCCCCCGGTCAGCAACACCGAGAACTTCACCGTCGCATCGTTCCCCTGCACCTGCACGTCGAGCGGTCCCGTGGTGACGCCTACGCTGGCCTGGCCGAGCGTGCTGACGCGCAGAAGATTGTGCAACGCACCACGATCCATGCCGCCGGTACCCGCGAATTCCTCACTGACACCGGCCATGAAGTCACCCGCGCGCTTCTCTTCCACCGCGGACTGCATGGCCGAAAACTGCTGCCGCAGGCGCTCTTCCGGCGGCGTCGAGTCGCAGGCCGCCAGGCCCAGGGCCAGGCAAAGCCATGCCATCCACCGCTGCCACGGGTGCTGCGATCCGTCGAGCCGGGCCTTTGTCGTCAATGTCTTCGCCTTTTCCATCCGGAACGGTATGCTCCCCCCGAGCGCCCAGGAAAGGCGCGCACCGATCGAACACTGCAATGCAACCCTTAAGACCCTGGGGAGGGAGTAGAAGATGAGTCAGGATCGTCCGTGGTTCAAGAGTTACCCGCAAGGCGTGCCCCATGACGTCGATCTGGAGCAGTTCCGCTCCATCGTCTCGGTGCTGGAAGATTCCATCGGCAAGTACCGCGACCGCCCTGCGTTCCGTAACTTCGGCAAGACCCTGACCTACGGCGAGATCGACACGTTGAGCCGCCAGTTCGCGGCGTACCTGCTGGGCGAACTGAAGCTCAAGAAAGGCGACCGCGTCGCCATCATGATGCCCAACTGCCTGCAGTACCCGATCGCCATCTTCGGCGTGCTGCGTGCGGGGCTGACGGTGGTGAACGTCAACCCGATGTACACGCCGCGCGAACTCAAGCACCAACTGGTCGATTCCGGCGCCAGCGTGCTGCTGGTGGTCGACAACTTCGGCAAGACCGTGCAGGAGGCGCTGCCGGGCACACCGGTCAAGCAGGTCATCACCACCGCACTGGGCGACATGGTGGGTTTCCCCAAGGGCGCGATCATCAACTTCGTGCTGAAGTACGTGAAGAAGATGGTGCCCGACTACGACATCCCCGGTACCGTGCGTTTCAGGGACACCCTGACGCTGGGGCAACTGCACACGCTGCCGGACGTCGAGATCGACGCCGGCGACATCGCCTTCCTGCAGTACACGGGCGGCACCACGGGCGTGGCCAAGGGCGCCATGCTGACCCACCGCAACATGGTGGCCAACATGCAGCAGGCCGCCGCCTGGATCGGCCGCAACGTGCAGCCCGACGGCGAGCTCATCGTCACGGCGCTGCCGCTGTACCACATCTTCGCCTTGACGGCGAACTGCCTGGTCTTCATGAAGTTCGGTGCATTGAACCACCTGATCACCAATCCGCGTGACATGCCCGGGTTCGTCAAGGAACTGAGCAACATCCAGTTCACCGCCATCACCGGGGTCAACACGCTGTTCAACGGACTGCTCAACACACCCGGCTTCGACCAGGTCGACTTCTCGCGCCTGCATCTCACCCTCGGAGGCGGCATGGCGGTGCAGCGCGCCGTGGCCGAGAAGTGGAAGAAGGTCACCGGCGTCACTCTGGTGGAAGCCTATGGCCTGACCGAAACCTCGCCGGCCGCCTGCATCAACCCCATGGACCTGCAGGACTACAACGGCGCCATCGGCCTGCCCGTGCCCTCCACCGATGCCTGCCTGAAGGACGACGACGGCAACATCGTGGCGACCGGCGAAGTGGGCGAACTGTGCATCAAGGGCCCGCAGGTGATGAAGGGCTACTGGCAACGGCCGGAGGAAACCGCCAACGTCATCGATGCCGATGGCTGGCTGCATACCGGCGACATGGCCAAGATGGACGACAACGGCTTCTTCTACATCGTCGACCGCAAGAAGGACATGATCCTGGTCTCGGGCTTCAACGTGTATCCGAATGAGGTCGAGGACGTGATCGCCGGCATCGAAGGCGTGCTGGAAGTGGCAGCCATCGGTGTGCCGGACGAGAAGTCGGGAGAGGCGGTGAAGGTGTTCGTCGTGAAGAAGGACCCCAACCTCACCGCCGACCAGATCAAGGCGTTCTGTCGCGACAACCTGACCGGTTACAAGCAGCCGCGCCACATCGAGTTCCGCACCGAGCTGCCCAAGACCAATGTGGGCAAGATATTGCGGAAGGAACTCCGGGATCCCCCTCCCGCTTCCCACTAACCCCAACTGACCAAAGGCCGGCGCAATGCCGGCCTTTCTTTTTAGGGTCAATGGGTTACCTGCGTTTTAGTGATATACATCACGTTTTTTCAACGACAACCGCGTGAATGCTTGTCCAGTGCCGTAACGCCTGCGTCCGGGCCGGTTTAATCCCCGGTTCAGGCGTAGGATCGCCCGCAGCGAACACATCGTTCAGCGACGCACCAGAACCCCTGTCCCCCACCGTATCACCCGCAACAACCATCGCCGCCGAGGAGCAAAACCAATGAACAACGTCGAAAAACTGCAGCGCACCCGTACCTTCTCCACCATCCGCGTGGAATCCGCGCCCGACGGCAACAGCCACTGGATGTACATGCACAACGATGCTGCCGCCGGCTCCCGCCCGTGCTTCCGCAGCGATCTCCTCGACGAGATGTGGAGCTTCACCTCCTCCATCACCCTGCGCGAAAGCGAGCGCCAGGTCGGGCGCCTGCGCCACTTCGTGCTGGCCTCGTCCGCGAACGCCTTCAACCTGGGCGGCGACCTGGAACTGTTCTCCAGGCTGATCCGCAGCAACGACCGCGAGCACCTGCTGGCGTATGCGCGCCGCTGCATCGATGGCGTGTACACGCTGCATACCGGCCTGGGCGGCGACGTCCGCACGATCGCGCTGCTGCAGGGCGATGCGCTGGGTGGCGGCCTCGAGATGGCGCTGGCATGCCACACCATCGTGGCCGAAGAAGGCGTCGAGATGGGGCTGCCCGAAGTGCTGTTCGGTCTGTTCCCGGGCATGGGCGCCTATTCGTTCCTGTGCAAGCGCGTGTCGCCGCAGCTGGCCGAGCGCATCATCCTGGAAGGCAACATGTACACCAGCGAGCAGTTCCACCAGATGGGCATCGTGGATGTACTGGTGCCCAAGGGCCAGGGTGAAGCCGCCGTGCAGGACCTGATCCGCCAGCAGCAACGCGCACCGCATTCGCACCTGGCGATGAACGCCGTGCGTGGCATCTCCCAGCGCGTCAGCTACGACGAACTGATGAACATCACCGAAGTCTGGGTGGATACCGCACTGGCGCTGGGCGACAAGTCGCTGCGCATGATGGAGCGCATCGTGCGTGCGCAGGAGCGTCGCGCAAGTACCCATGCCGCCTGATCCGATCCGATAGCGTCAACCTACGCCATCACAGGGGGCGGGAAATGCGCAACGCATTTCTCCGAGTGGCGGGCCGACGAATGTCGCCCGCCTGCAGGCCATCCGGTCAACCGGCCTGAACACCCCCACCGCTGCCCCTTTACTGGCGTTCGCCGCCGCCCTGTTCCGCCGCGTGCTGGGCACGCTCGCGGGCTTCCAGCGCCGCCCGCCCCTGCGCCAGATGCGAGTTGACCGTCGCCAGTCTGTGCCGCCATTCGCGCGAGATCTGCCAATCCGCCAGACGCATCAGCTCGCCCGCTGACGCGGCCAGCTTGACCAGACCCAGGTTGCTGGCCACGCCTTTCAACGCATGCGCATGCTCGCGCAGGTGCTCGCCCTCGCCTTTTTCCATCGCGTGCGCCATGGCGCCAATGCAGCCATCGGCGTCGTTGAGGCATTGCGCGATGAATTCGCGTTCGAATGCCTCACCCATGCCCAGCGCGGTCAGCTCGTCCAGCACGCTGACATCCAGCACGCCATCGGATACGGAGATCTCTCCGCGCGCCGGCGAGACGTTGGCCGCGCCCGCCATGGCCTTGCCATTGGTGGCGATATCAGCCAGCGCATCCAGCAGGCGCGTGGCCACCACCGGCTTTGCGAGGAAGGCACGTGCGCCGGCCTGCTCGCAGCGCTGGATCGATTCCGGGGTCACGTCGGCGCTGAGGATGAGCACCGGGGTGCGACTGCCGCTACCGGCTTCCATCACCCGCAACTGCTTCAGCAGATCGAGGCCACTGAGACCCGGCATGTGCAGGTCGCAGATCACCGCGTCATAAGCCGCCGATTCCAGCGCATTGAGCACGTCCTCGCCACCGTTGACGCAGGTGATGCGATGGCCCGCCTTCTGCAGCAGGCGCTGCACGACCATGCGATTCGCCTCGTGATCGTCGGCCACCAGGATCTGCATGCTGCGCACGCGGGCGCGGTGGCGCAGGAACGGATCGGAGAACGCGATGATGTTTTCCGCGCCCGCCTGCTCGGATTCGTCCAGCCAGTTGGCGTGCCCTTCCACCGCCGGCACATGCACGCGCTCGGGCACCGCTTCGAAAGGCAGCTCCACCCAGAAGCAGCTGCCGCGCTGTTCGTTGCTCTCGAAACCGATGGTGCCGCCCATCGCCTCGGTCAGGCCCTTGGCGATGGTGGTGCCCAGGCCGGTGCCGCCATAGCGGCGCGACAGGCTGCCGTCGGCCTGCTCGAACGCCTCGAACAGACGTTCACGCAACGCGAGCGGGACACCGATGCCGGTATCGGTCACGGTGAAGCGCAGGCGGATCTGTCCGCCGTCGACCAGGGTCGGTGTGACCGCCAGGCGCACTTCGCCCTCGTCGGTGAACTTGACCGCATTGCCGGCCAGGTTCAACAACACCTGGCGCAGGTGCCCGGCGTCGCCGCGCAGCTTGGTGGGAATGGAGGCATCCACGTGGCCTTCGTAACGCACCTGTTTGCCGCGCGCCTGCGGCAGCAGGATCAGGCCGATGCTCTCGACCAGCTCGCGCGTGGAGAACTCGACGATGTTGAGCTTGAGCTTGCCGGCCTCGATCGCCGAGATGTCCAGCACATCTTCCACCAGGCCCAGCAGCGTGCGCGTGGACGCCTGGATGGTGGACAGGCATTCACGCTGTTCGCTGTCCAGACGGGTCGTGGCCAGCAGTTCCGACATGCCCGCCAGACCGTTCAGCGGCGTGCGGAACTCGTGGCTCATGTTGGCCAGGAAGCGGCTCTTGGCTTCGTTGGCGCGGCGCGACTCCTCGGTCGCGCGGGTCAACTGGCGCAGCAGACCCGACAGGTACATCGGCACGGCGATCAGGCCTACCCACAGGCCCAGCCCGAGGCTGAGGTTCTGCTGCCAGTAAGGGTTCAGCGCGATGACGGTACCGAAACTGAGGCAGGCCGACACGACCGCGCCCACCAAGTACCTGTTGCCGTAGCGCAAGCCGTTGCCGACGGTCACCCACATCAGGATGACGTACAACCAGGCCAGTGGTTCTCCCTTCAGCACCATCGCCACGGTCATCAGACCGTAGTCGGTCAGCATGCCGATGATGCGGCGGACATGCGACGTGCCCGGTGAGCGCAGGATGCCGATGAAAAGCGCCAGACCGATTCCCGCGCCCACCCCGGCCATCAGCGCGGACCAGCGATAGACATCGGGCGGCAGGCTGCCATAAGCGGCCGCCGCCATCATGTAGACGATGACGCCGGTGAAGATGATGACGCGGATGGCCGTCTGGCCATGCTCGCTATCGGGGCGATTGGCCAGGCGGCTCTGGATCCAGGAAACCAGGTTGGATTGCATGGCTCACTCCATCCCTGGACGGCTTTGGACCGTCGAGTAGCGTTGGCAGATGTCGTCCAGCCGCGCCCGCCCGCGGATCAGCGCGTCGACACATGCGGGATCGAACAGGCGACCACGCTGGGCGTACAGGTAGGCCAGGGCGGCGTCCTTCTCCCAGGCCTTCTTGTACGGGCGGGGCGAAATCAACGCATCGAACACATCCGCAACCGCCACTATCCTGGCTTCCAACGGGATTTCCTCGCCGACGAGGCCATCCGGGTAACCGCTGCCGTCGTAACGTTCGTGGTGGCGCAGGGCGATCAGCGCCCCTGTCTGGATGAAGCGGTTCTGGCTGCCGGACAGCAGCTGGTGCCCGATCTTGGGATGCCGGCGCATCACGTCCGTCTCTTCCGCGGTCAGCGGGCCCGCCTTCATCAGGACCGAGTCGGGAATGGCGATCTTGCCCATGTCGTGCAGCGGCGCGGCCAGCTCGATGGCGCGCACTTCGTCCTCCGGCAGGCCCAGTTGTTCGGCGATCAGGCCCGCCACGTGCGCCATGCGTTCCAGGTAGGCACTGGTGCCGCTGTCGCGGTACTCGATGGCACGTGCCAGCCGCGACAGGGTCTCGCGTTCGCGCTCTTCCACTTCATGCATGCTGGACAGCAGGCGCTGCTCCAGCGACAACGCACGCTGCTTGACGTTCTCGGACTGCTGGCGCAGTTGCAGCAGGTTGCGGCAGCGTGCGCGCAGTTCGCGCGGGCGTACCGGCTTGACCAGGAAATCGATGACGCCGGCTTCCAGCGCGGCCTGGCGGATCGGCTCGTCGCCGACCACGGTGATCAGGATGATGGCGATGTCGCGGTGCATCGGCAGCCGGCGGAACCGGCGGGCGAATTCCAGCCCGTCCATGCCCGGCATGCGGTAGTCCAACAGCAGCAGGTCGGTCCGGTTCTTCTCGCACCACTCCAGGGCGGCCAGTGGATCGCCGAAATCATGGACGGTCAGCTCGGACGCGATGTCCTCGATGACATGGCGCAGCATCGTGCGCGCGGACGTCTGATCGTCGACGATGACGATATTCAATGCGGATCCCACCCCTTGAGGCCACATCAAGTGGCTGTCGGGCAAGGATACTCCGGCGGCGGCGGGACTGGCATCTAACATGTCGGTAGGCCTGTTCGATGACACGGGCCGATGATGAACCGGCCAGGTACACGAGGGAAACCGATCCGAATCCGGGAGCCCCCTCCCCTGACTTCTATCGGCCTGGCAGGCGGAAAATTGACTGCCTGTTGCAGGGTGTCACGCAGGAAGCATGCCAGCCCCCGGCTCGGGATGCGTGACGACAGGAAATGTGATTATCGTCACGCATTTCAACACGTTCAGGGCACGCGCACCGGCAGTGCCTGAGCGCGCCACCAGGATCCAGGACCGGAACGCCACACCGCGTCACCTTTCAAGGCCCCGGCATTGCCGTGCCGCGTCACTCTTTTGACGCGTCCTGGCACCGGCGACGGGTCAGCCGTGGCTCTCCGGCCGCATGTACGGGAACAGCAATACGTCGCGGATGGAATCCGAGCCGGTCATCATCATCACCAACCGGTCGATACCGATGCCCAGGCCGCCGGTGGGTGGCAGGCCCACTTCCAGCGCGCGGATGTAGTCGGCATCGAAGTGCATGGCCTCATCGTCGCCGCCTTCCTTCGCCTGCACCTGCGCCATGAAGCGCGCCGCCTGGTCTTCGGGGTCGTTGAGCTCGGAGAAGCCGTTGGCGATCTCCTTGCCGTTGATGAACAGCTCAAAACGGTCGGTGTAGCCCGGCTGGTCGTCGTTGGCGCGCGCCAGCGGCGACACCTCCACCGGATGATCGGTGATGAAGGTGGGCTGCACCAGGGTGTGCTCCACCGTCTTCTCGAAGATCTCCAGCAGCAGCCTGCCCCAGCCGTAGGACGGCTTGACGTGGATCTTCAGGCGCTCGCAATGACGCACCAGCGCCTCGCGGTCGGTGCAGTCGCTGGCGGTGATGTCGGGGTTGTGGTGGCGCACGGCCTCGTCCATCCGCCAGCGGCGGAACGCCGGCTCCAGGTCGATGGCCTGCCCTTCCCATTCCACGTGGCCGGTGCCCAGCACTTCATGGGCAACATCGCGGATCACGCCTTCGGTCAGGTCCATGATCTCGGTGTACGTGGCGTAGGCCTCGTACAGCTCCAGCATGGTGAACTCCGGATTGTGGCGGGTGCTGACGCCTTCATTGCGGAAGTTGCGGTTGATTTCGTAGACGCGCTCGAGCCCGCCCACGACCAGGCGCTTCAGGTACAGCTCCGGCGCCACGCGCAGGTACAGGTCAAGGTCGAGCGCGTTGTGATGGGTGGTGAACGGCTTGGCGGCGGCGCCGCCGGGGATGTAGTGCATCATCGGCGTCTCCACTTCCAGGAAGCGCCGCGCATCCAGCCATTCCCGGATCGCGCGGATGATGCGCGAACGCTTGATGAAGACTTCGCGCGCTTCCGGGGTGACGATCAGGTCCACGTACCGCTGGCGGTAGCGCTGCTCCACGTCGGACAGGCCATGCCACTTGTCCGGCAACGGCCGCAGCGACTTGGTCAGCAGGCGCAGCGACTCCGCCTTCACCGACAGTTCGCCGGTGCGGGTGCGGGTCAGGCCGCCCTCGACGCCGACGATGTCGCCGATGTCCCAGCCCTTGAAGGCTTCGTAGGTATCGCCCAGCGTGTTGGACTGCAGGAACAACTGGATGCGGCCGGTCTCGTCCTGGATCTGCACGAAGCTGGCCTTGCCCATCACCCGCTTGGCCATCAGGCGACCCGCCAGCCGGACCCTGCGCGCGGTGCCTTCCAGCGATTCGGCCGACCAGAGTTCGTGGTCGGCGTACTGCGCGTGCAGATCGCCCGCGTAGTCGCTGCGTCGGAAATCGTTCGGGAAGGCGATGCCCTGCCCGCGCAGCGCCGTCAGTTTCGCGCGACGCTCGGCGATCAGGCTGTTCTCGTCGACGGGAATCTGCGGCGCGGGGGTCTGGTCGGTCATGGCTGGCTTGGGTTGCGAAGGAAAGGGGCGTCAGCGCCCTTGGGCGCGACGCCGTTGCATCATTATCGGGCAAAGCATCGCGGCCAAGGCCGCTCCCACAGGATCAGGCGTCGATGCGTTTGGAACCGGCTTCCAGGCCGGACTTCAGGCTGGCCTCGACGAACTCGTCCAGGTCGCCGTCCAGCACCTTCTGCGTATCGGTGCGCTCGATACCCGTGCGCAAATCCTTGATGCGGCTCTGGTCCAGCACGTAGTTGCGGATCTGGCTGCCCCAGCCGATGTCGGACTTGGTGGCTTCCACCGCATCGCGCTCGGCGTTGCGCTTCTGGATCTCCAGCTCGTACAGCTTGGCGGCCAGCATCTTCATCGCGTTGTCGCGGTTCTGGTGCTGGCTGCGGCCGGTCTGGCAGGCGACGACGATCCCGGTGGGCACGTGGGTGATGCGCACGGCCGATTCGGTCTTGTTGACGTGCTGGCCGCCGGCGCCGGACGAGCGGTACACGTCGGTCTTCAGGTCGGCGGGATTGATGTCGATGTCGATGTTGTCGTCGACTTCCGGCGACACGAACACCGACGTGAAACTGGTATGGCGGCGGTTGTCGGAATCGAAGGGCGACTTGCGCACCAGACGGTGCACGCCTGTTTCGGTCTTCAGCCAGCCGTAGGCGAAGTCGCCCTCGACGCGCAGCGTGGCGGACTTGATGCCGGCCACGTCGCCGCCGCTGGCTTCCATCAGCTCGGTCTTCCAGCCGCGCGACTCGCACCAGCGCAGGTACATGCGCAGCAGGATTTCCGCCCAATCCTGGGCTTCGGTGCCACCGGCACCGGCCTGGATGTCGACGAAGGCGTTCGAGCTGTCCATCTTGCCGGAGAACATGCGCTGGAATTCCAGCTTGTCCACCTGCGTGGCATAGCGTTCCACGTCGGCCACCACGGCATGCGCGGTGTCCTCGTCGTCCTCGCTCTCGGCCAGTTCCAGCAGTTCTTCCGCCCCGACCAGGCCTTCGTCGATCGTGCGGATGCCGTTGACGGTCTTGTCCAGCAGGGAACGCTCGCGGCCCAGGGCCTGCGCGGTTTCGGGGTTGTTCCAGATATCCGGGCTTTCCAGCTCCCGGTTTACTTCTTCCAGACGCTCACGCTTGGCGTCGTAGTCAAAGATACCCCCGGAGCGAGGCCAACCGTTCCTGCAGGTCGGCGATGCGCTGGCGGATGGGATTCAGTTCGATCATGGGGCGGCGCGTGTGGGGTTGAGTCGGCCGGAAAGGATACCAGAGCACCGTCCTGACGGGATTTCCGCCCGCGCGGCGGGCAATGGAACCGGTTGCGGAACAGAACTTGCAACGCGAATCCGGCCCCACCCTCCGCGTAGGAACCGGCATGCCCGCCCTCCCTTCCCTGCCCCGCCTGCTGTGCTTCCCGCTGCTGCTTGCCGCCCTGGGGGGCTGTCTTCCGGCATCGGCCGCCGCGCCCGTCCTGCCGGGCCCGTCATTGCACGCGGACGCCATCAACCGGTGCCTGAAGCTGCGCCGCGACCAGCCCAGGAAGGCGGTCGCGCTGGCCGAATCCCTGCTGGCGACACCGGGGCTGCCGGTGGAGGACGAACTGAAGACGCTCAGCTGCCTTGGCATCGCGGCAGGCCTGCTGGGGGATGACGCGCGCGCGACTGCGGCCGCCGCCCGCATGGAGCAGCAGGTGCAGGCACACCCCGCGCTGGCGCCCGATTTCACCCTGCGCGCCTATTCGCAGGCGGGCTCGGTGTACCAGGGCGCCGGACAGATCCATCGCGCCGAAGCCGCGTATCTGCTGGCGTACCGGATCTCCCACCAGTTGGACGAGCGCGAAGCCGCGCTGATCCAGGCCGCCACCCTGACCAACATCGGGCTGATCCACGCCGACTATCTGGATTCGCCCGAGGTCGCCGACAGCTACTACCGCAAGGCGCTGGCGGCCGCGCAATCGGTGCAACTGGAGGATCCGCTGATCCTGCACAACCATGCGCTGAACCTGGTGACGCTGGAGCGCGATGCCGAAGCCCTGTCCGTCATCGACGAAGGCGAAGCGATGGCCAGGCGCAAGGACGCCGCGGCCGTGACACAGCGCCTGCGTGCCGAACGCGCGGGCCTGTGGATCCGCCAGGGACGTCTCGCCGCGGCAGGCGCCTTGCTGGACCAGGTGATCCGCGAACAACGCCGCGATGCCGACCAGCCGGGGCTTGCGGGGTCGCTCGCCAAACGCTCGACGCTGGAGCGCCTGGCCGGCGAGCCGGCACGTGCCCTGGAGACCGCCGAGGAGGCCTGGCAACTGGTCGGTGGCACCGCACAGCCCCGCAAGCAGCGCGAAGTGCTGCTGGCCTGGATCGGCGCGCATGCCGCGCTGGGACAGGCGGAGAAGGCGCTGCAGGTGGGCGCGCGCCTGCATGCGCTGGACATGGAAGGCTTGAAACAGCAGCGACTCGACCTGCTGGCCGACCTGCAGGCGCGCAGCGAAAGCGCGAACGCCCAGCGCGAGGTGGAACGTCTGCAGCACGAGGCCCAGATCCGCTCGCTGAGTGACGACCGGTCGCGGCTGCTGCGTCGCGCCGGCATGGGGATATTGGCCCTGCTGGTGATCGCGGGACTGGTCTTCGGCCTGATGCAGCGTCGCAAGAACCGGCAGCTGCGCGCCGTCAACGCCACCGACCCGTTGACCGGCCTGCTCAACCGGCGCGCGGCGACGCGCGCGCTGCAGGCGATGGCGTCGCAACGCCCGAGCCCGGGCACGCGGCACACGGTGTTCCTGATCGACATCGATCATTTCAAGCGGATCAACGACACCTTTGGCCATCACGCAGGCGACGCGGTGCTGGTCGAACTGGCCCTGGCGCTGGGTGATGCCTGCCGGCCGGGCGATGTGGTTTCACGCTGGGGGGGCGAGGAATTCCTGGTGGCGTGTACCGATCTTCCCCCTGCGCAGGCCTGTGCCATCGCTGCGCGCCTGCAGCAGACACTCGGTGCGAGCCGCGAACTGGCACCGGGGCAGTCGTGGACGCTGAGTGTTTCGCTTGGCTTTGCGCCGTTCCCGTTCTTCGAGGCAGCGGATCCCAACTGGGACTATGCGTTGCGCATGGCGGACCGTGCGCTGTATGCCGCCAAGGACCACCGCGATGCCTGGGCAGGACTGTGGGGCCGCCACCTGCCGCGCGAAGTCGTGGCATCGGAGGTCCTGGAGCAGCCGGAACCGCATGTCCGCCAGGGCACCATCGAGCTGCTGGCCAGCTATCCCATGGACCATCTGCACGGGCACCCCGCCCGCGCGGCCTAGGCGGTCTCGGCGCCGGTGCGCACGCGCAGGTCCTGCCGGTAACGGCGGCTGCACGGCAGCACGGTGCCGTCCCGCAGGTGCACGCGGGCATCGCCGGTGTCCAGCGGCTCGATCGACGCCACATGGTCCAGCGACACCAGGTAGCTGCGGTGGATGCGCGCGAACCTGCGTGGATCCAGCCGCGCCTGGATGCCGGCGATGGTGCTGCGCAACGGGTAGTCGTGGGCGCGCACCCGCAGGTTGACGTAGTTGCCCGAGGCCTGCATCCATTCGATGTCCTGTGCGGCGACCAGGAATTCCCGCCCCAGCTTGCGCACCAGGAACCGCTCCGGCCGATCCACCGGTTCCACCGGGGGTCCCTCGTCGGGCACGTCCAGCAGGCTGGCCTCGCCCTGCCAGCGCCGCAGCAGGAAGCGGTAGCCTTCCATCGTCACCACGATCGACGCGAAACTGCGCACGTCCTTGAGGTATTCGTACAACAGCTCGCGCGGCCAGGGACCGAAGTCGTACTGCATGCCCTGCCCCCGATAGACCAGCATGCGCAGCGCCACCATGCCCAGCACGTGGACGATGCAGACCACCAGACTGGCCACCACATACCCCGCAAGGTCGCGCCGCCAGTGGTCCCAGTGGAACGGAAACCGGCGCGTGTACCAGGCGATGGCCGGGATCAGCACCAGCAGCCACATCACCGCGCTGCTGCCCTCCCAGACCACCGGTTCCCAGGCCTGGATCGATGAATCGCCACGCCGTATCTCGATCAGCGTGGTGATGCTGTTGCCCGCCCAGTTCGCGCCCAGCAGCAGCACCCAGAACCCGATCTCGACCCAGCGCTTCCACGGCAGGTAGCGTTCGTAGGGTGTGGGAAGCGGGGTGTTCGCGGGCGCATTCATCAGCGCATTCTACGATCCGCCCGCATTCCGGCCGCCGCATTTCGTCCCTGCGATCCGCGATCCGTCCCTGGCAGCACGCGGGCCATCACCCGGAGGTTGTGCCGGCGCGCAGTCACGGCGACGCTGCACGCCGACTCCCCCTCCGGAAGCCCGCATGCACCGCCGCCACGACCTGGACGCCATCCGCGTCGCCGCCTTCGCCCTGTTGGTGCTCTACCACGTGGGCATGTATTACGTGAGCTGGGACTGGCATGTGAAGAGCGCCGGTGCCGGTCCGGCGCTGGAACCCTTCATGCTGCTGAGCAGCCCGTGGCGGCTGGCGCTGCTGTTCCTGGTGTCGGGTGCGGCGACGGCCTTCCTGCTGGAGAAGGCCCCGGGCGGTTTCCTGGGACGCCGCTCCTGGCGGCTGCTGCTGCCGCTGGTGTTCGGCATGCTGGTGATCGTGCCGCCGCAGTCGTACTACGAGGTCCTGGATTCGCGCATCCCCGGCGGCTACCACGATGGCTATCTGGCGTTCTGGGGCCGTTATCTGGCCGGCGACGACCGTTTCTGCGACGACGACGGCTGCCTGGACGTGCCGACCTGGAACCACCTGTGGTTCGTCGCCTACCTGTGGGTGTACACGGTGCTGGTCTGGGCCACCAGCCGGCTCGCACCGGCGCTGATCGCCCGCGTGCGCGGCCGGCTGGGCGGATGGCTGTCGGGCAGTGCCGCGCTGTGGGCACCCATCGCCCTGCTGGCCATCGTGCGCGTGGCGCTGGTAGGCCGCTTCGAATCCACCCATGCGCTGGTCGACGACTGGTACAACCACGCGCAGTACTTCAGCGTGTTCGCGCTGGGCTTCCTGCTGGCCCGCGCCGACGCCTTCTGGGAAGCACTGCAGCGGCTGCGCTGGGTTTCGCTGGCGCTGGCGGCGGCCAGCTATGCGTTCATCGTCTGGTACTTCTATGGGTCTGGATATGGCGAGAACCTGCCGCCGCCGGATGCATTGCGCACGCTGCAGCGCGTGATGTGGGCGACCAACCAGTGGACCGTCATCGCCGCAGTCTGCGGCTTCGCCTACCGGTTCCGCCGTGCCGACAGCGCGGTGCTGCGCTATCTGGTGCCGGCAGTGTTCCCGGTCTACATCCTGCACCAGACGGTCATCGTGGTGGCGGCCTATCGGCTGAAGCCGCTGGGGATCCCGCCGGTGCTGGAAGGCCCGCTGCTGGTCGCACTGACGTTCGGTGCCTGCTTTGCCGGCTACGAGGCCATCCGCCGGGTGCGCTGGCTGCGCCCCCTGTTCGGTCTTAAAGCGCGCGAGGACGGCGCCCGCGCATCGCCCCAGCCCGCCTCCGGCATCACCGCGGACGAACGCTGACCTCGCGGCTTCAGCCGGGGTCAGCCGGGGTCAGCCGCCTGCCAGTGCCGCAGCACGAGCTGGATGCCGCGGCGGTCCTGCCAGTCGTTGATGTCCAGCTGGAAAGCCGCATGGATGCGGGGCGGCGGCGGCTGGTCGTTCCAGCCGCTGAAATGGATGGCGCTGACGGGCTGTGCCCGGCCAGCGGCCCGCAGCGAGAACTTCAGGTGGCGCTCGCCGACCACCCGCCAGTCCAGCACATCGAACACGCCATCGAACAGCGGTTCGGGAAAGCCCTGCCCCCACGGCCCCGCGCTGCGCAGCGCGTCGGCGTGCGCGCGGTCGAGTTCGTGCGGCTGCAGTTCGCCATCGCTGGGCCACTCGGCCTGCAGCAGTGAATCGTCCAGCATCGCGACGGCCTGCTGGTGGAAGGCCTGACGGAACGCGGGCAGCCTGCTTTCATCCAGGGTGAGGCCCGCGGCCATCGCGTGACCGCCGAACTTTTCCATCAGGCCCGGCAGCGCGGCATCGATCGCCGCCAGTGCGTCGCGGATATGGAAGCCCGGAATGGACCGCGCCGAGCCGCGCAACGTGGGGCTGCCAGGCTCCGCCGGGGCGAAGGCGATCACCGGGCGATGCAGCCGCTCCTTCATCTTCGACGCGACCAGGCCGACCACGCCGGGATGCCATTCCGCGTCGAACAGGCAGGGCGCCAGCGGCGGTCGGCCGTCCGGCGCGGCTTCCACACGCGCCAGCGCGGCCAGGGCCTCGTCCGTCATCTGCTGCTGCACGCCGCGGCGCTCGGCATTGATGCCGTCGAGCACCCGGGCGATCTCCTCCGCCTGCGTGGCGTCGTCGCACAGCAGGCATGCGATGCCCAGCGCCATGTCTTCCAGCCGGCCGGCGGCATTCAGCCGTGGCGCGATGGCGAAGCCGATGTCGGTGGCCGTCAGCTGCGCGACGTCGCGCCCGGAGACACGGATCAACGCCTGCAGGCCCGCGCTGCCCTGCCCGGCGCGCAGGCGGCGCAGCCCCGCGCCCACCAGTGCGCGGTTGTTGACGTCCAGCGGCACCAGGTCAGCGACGGTACCCACCGCCACCAGGTCCAGCAGCACGGAAAGATCGGGTTCGGCGCCGGTGAACGCACCGCGTTCGCGCAGGACGCGCCGCAGCGCCAGCAACACGTAGAACATCACGCCGACGCCTGCCAGCATCTTGCTGGGGAACGGATCGCCCCGCAGGTTCGGATTGACGATGGCATCAGCCGGTGGCAACACCTCGCCCGGAAGATGGTGGTCGGTGACCAGCACCTGCCAACCCCGCGCCTTCGCCGCGGCGATGCCGGTGTGGCAGGCGATGCCGTGGTCCACGGTGACCAGCAGATCGGGCGTCAAGGCCGCCAGTTCCTCGACCAGCGCCGGCGACAGGCCGTAGCCATGCACCATGCGGTTGGGCACCGCGGGCGAGACCTGGCGCGCGCCCAGCAGGCGCAGGCCCCGCACGCCCAGCGCGCAGGCCGTGGCGCCATCGCAGTCGAAGTCGCCGACGATGACGATGTGGCGGTCGTGCGCGATGGCATCGGCCAGCAGCGCGGTGGCGGCGTCCAGGCCACCCAGCGCGTCCGGCGGCAGCAGGTGCGCCAGGCGCGGCTGTGCCTGGTCGGGATTCAAGGCACCCCGTGCTTCATAGATGCGCCGCAGCAGTGGCGGTACGGTGTCCGGCCATTGCCCGTGGACCTCGACCGCGCGCCGGCGGATCCGCGGCGCAGGTGTCATGCCGGCACGTGGTCCGGGCGTGCGGTATCCAGGCGCGGCATGGGTCGTCGCCAGAAACGCCAGCGCTGTTCGCGCTTCAGCACGAACTGCGCGCCATCTTCGAAGTCGAGCGTCAGCGCATCCAGCTCGCGCTGGGCCAGGGCGGCCAGCAGGGGCCGCAGCGCGTCCTGGCACAACCGGTCGAGGTTCCGCAGGTGGCGCAGGTCGATCAGCGCATCCACCCCGCCTTCGCCGTTGGCATGGACGGCGTCCACGCCTGCCGCCTGCGCCAGCGCACGCAACAGCACGTCATTGCCCTTCACCTGGCGGAACCCGGTGCGGACGAAATCCGGCAGCACGCCGCCGCCCCAGAACCACAGCGAGTTCACCGGCGGCTTCCCTTGCGCGACGCGCTGTGCGTTCCACGGATGGTTGTGCAGCGTCACCTGCGCTTCGCTGAGCAGGGCGCGCCAGCGACGGCCCGCATCCCCCGGCGGCAGGTGGGCGAACAGGTCATCGCCCAGCACGACATCCGCCGGCACGAAGGCCGGCAACGGCGTGGCGGGAGGCAGGCGCAGGTACCAGCGCGATGGATGGGGTGCATCCAGCAGCATGCCGGCGTCGCCGAACAACGGCTTCAGCGCCGGCAGCAGCCGCGCGGTGTCTTCCTCGGTGATGCCCAACGCGTCGCCGTACGCCAGCATCCGCGCACCGCTCATGTCCGGCGAGATGCGGCAGGGATCGGCACGCAGCCAGGTGGCGCCGGCAGCATCACCCGCATCCCGCTGCCGCGTCAGCGCGGCCACGGGCCAGTGGTCCGGTGTCAGCTGGAACTGCCGGCGCAGTTGGGCCAGCTCCCCGGCTTCCACCGCGTTGCGATCGGCGCGGCCTAGCCCACGCGCCACATCCGGGGGAAGCGCCTGCCCGACCAGTCGGGTACGGGCGGGCAGCAGCAGCGTGGCCAGCGCCATGAGGTCAGTCGGCGTAGGAGACGCTGACGATTTCGTACTCGCGCTGGCCGGCGGGCGCGTCGATGGTGACCGAGTCGCCCTCGTGCTTGCCGATCAACGCGCGGGCCAGCGGCGACGAGATCGCGATCAGGCCCAGCTTGATGTCCGCCTCGAGATCGCCGACGACCTGGTAACGCTTCTCTTCGTCGGTATCCACGTCGGCCAGCACCACCTTGGCGCCGAACACGATGCGCGTGCCCGCATTGAGCTTGGTGACGTCGATGATCTCCGAGTGCGACAGTTCGCTCTCCAGCTGCTTGATGCGGCCTTCGATGAAGCCCTGCTGCTCGCGGGCCGCGTGGTACTCGGCGTTCTCCTTCAGGTCGCCGTGCGCGCGTGCCTCGGCGATGGCGGTGATCACTTCCGGCCGCTTCACCGTCTTCAGCAGATCCAGTTCCTGGCGCAGGCGCTGCGCGCCTTGCATGGTCAATGGGGCTCTCACCCTTGAAGCTCCTTGTGAAGTTCCTGCAACGCCAGCACCGGGCCTGTGCCGCGGTATTCCAGCGAATGCACCAGCGCCTTGGCGCCGGCGACGGTCGTTGAGTACGTGACGCGATGCTGCAAGGCCTCGCGCCGGATCGAGAAGGAGTCGGCGATCGCCTGACGCCCCTCCGTCGTGTTGACGATATACACGATTTCGCCGTTCTTGATCAGGTCGACCACATGCGGGCGACCCTCCAGCACCTTGTTGACCTGCTCGCAGGCCAGGCCATGCTCGCGGAACCACGCCGCGGTACCGGCGGTGGCGACGATGGAATAGCCGCGCTCGACCAGCTGCTGGGCCACCGGCAGCACGCGCTTCTTGTCCGGATCGCGCACCGAGATGAACACCTTGCCCACGGGCGGCGCCTTGATGCCGCCGGCTTCCTGCGCACGCGCCATGGCCGCGCCGAAGCTGCGGCCCACGCCCATCACTTCACCGGTGGAGCGCATTTCCGGCCCCAGGATCGGGTCCACGCCCTGGAACTTGGCGAACGGGAAGATGGCTTCCTTCACCGAGTAGTAATCGGGCACGATTTCCTTCAACGCCCCCTGCGCGGCCAGCGGCTTGCCGGCCATGCAGCGGGCCGCGATCTTCGCCAGCGGCATGCCGGTGGCCTTGGATACGAACGGTACGGTGCGCGACGCGCGCGGGTTCACTTCCAGCAGGTAGACGATGTCGTCGCTGCCGTCCTCGCTCGCCTGGATGGCGAACTGGGTGTTCATCAGGCCGACGACCTTCAGCGCCTTGGCCAGTTCGACCACCTGGCGGCGCAGCTCGTCCTGCGTCTTCGCCGACAGCGAGTACGGCGGCAGCGAGCACGACGAGTCGCCCGAGTGCACGCCCGCCTCTTCGATGTGCTCCATCACGCCGCCGATCAGCACCTTGCCTTCGGCGTCGGCGATGATGTCCACGTCCACTTCGACAGCGTTGTCGAGGAAGCGGTCCAGCAGCACGGGCGAATCATTGGACACCTTGACGGCGTCGCGCACGTAGCGGGCCAGGTCGGCTTCGCCGTAGACGATCTCCATCGCGCGGCCGCCGAGCACGTACGACGGACGCACGACCAGCGGGTAGCCGATCTCGCGCGCGAGCAGCAGGGCTTCCTGGTCGTTGCGGGCGATGCGGTTCGGCGGCTGCTTCAGGCCGAGCTTGTCGACCAGCTGCTGGAAGCGCTCACGGTCTTCGGCCAGGTCGATGGAGTCTGGGCTGGTGCCGATGACGGGCACGCCGTTGGCTTCGAGCGCACGCGCCAGCTTGAGCGGGGTCTGGCCGCCGTACTGCACGATGACGCCCTTGGGCTGTTCCAGCTCGACGATCTCCAGCACGTCTTCCAGCGTCAGCGGCTCGAAGTACAGGCGGTCGGAAGTGTCGTAGTCGGTGGAGACGGTTTCCGGGTTGCAGTTGACCATGATGGTCTCGAACCCGTCCTCGCGCAGCGCCAGCGCCGCGTGCACGCAGCAGTAGTCGAACTCGATGCCCTGGCCGATGCGGTTGGGGCCGCCGCCGAGGATCATGATCTTGTCGCGGGTGGTCGGCTCGGCCTCGCACTCGTCCTCGTAGGTCGAGTACAGGTAGGCCGTGCCGGTGGCGAATTCGGCCGCGCACGAGTCGACGCGCTTGTAGACCGGCTTCACCCCCAGCGCCTTGCGCAGCACGCGCACGGCGGCTTCGTCGGTGCCGGCCAGCTGTGCCATGCGCGCATCGGAGAAGCCCATGCGCTTGAGCCGGCGCATGCGGCGCGCATCCAGCGACGCCAGGCCATCGGCGGCGAGTTGCTTCTCGTCGGCGATGATTTCCTCCATCTGGTCCAGGAACCACGGGTCGATGAACGACAGCGCGTGGACCTGCTCGACGGTCATGCCGGCACGGAACGCGTCGGCCACGTAGAACAGGCGCTCCGGGCCCGGCGCCTTCAACTCGCGGCGCAGCGTGGTCAGGTCGTCTTCGCTGGACAGGTCCAGGCCGGTCGGGTCCAGGCCGACCTTGCCGGTCTCGAGCCCGCGCAGTGCCTTCTGCAAGGACTCCTGGAAGGTGCGGCCCATCGCCATCACCTCGCCCACCGACTTCATCTGCGTGGTCAGGCGCGCATCGGCCTGCGGGAACTTCTCGAACGCGAAGCGCGGGATCTTGGTCACCACGTAATCGATGCTGGGCTCGAACGACGCCGGTGTCTTGCCGCCGGTGATCTCGTTCTTCAGCTCATCCAGCGTGTAGCCGACCGCCAGCTTGGCGGCGACCTTGGCGATCGGGAAGCCGGTGGCCTTGGAGGCCAGCGCGGACGAACGCGACACGCGCGGGTTCATTTCGATGACGACGACGCGACCGGTCTGCGCATTGATGCCGAACTGCACGTTGGAGCCGCCGGTATCCACGCCGATCTTGCGCAGCACGGCGATGGAGGCATCGCGCAGGCGCTGGTATTCCTTGTCGGTCAGGGTCTGCGCCGGAGCGACGGTGATGCTGTCGCCGGTGTGCACGCCCATCGGGTCCAGGTTCTCGATGGAGCAGACGATGATGCAGTTGTCCGCGGTGTCGCGGACCACTTCCATCTCGAACTCCTTCCAGCCCAGCACCGATTCCTCGACCAGCACCTCGGTGGTCGGCGACAGTTCCAGGCCGCGGGTGACGATGTCGATCAGCTCTTCGCGGTTGTACGCGATGCCGCCGCCGCTGCCGCCCAGCGTGAAGCTGGGACGGATGATGGTGGGGTAGCCGACGCGGGTCTGGATCTCCAGCGCCTCTTCCAGCGTGTGGGCGACGGCGGCCTTGGGGCATTCCAGGCCGATCTCGGCCATGGCCACCCGGAACAGCTCGCGGTCTTCGGCCATGCGGATGGCATCACGCGACGCGCCGATCAGCTCGACGCCGTACTTTTCGAGCACGCCGTGGTCGGCCAGGTCCAGCGCGCAGTTCAGCGCCGTCTGGCCGCCCATCGTCGGCAGCAGCGCGTCGGGCTTTTCCTTGGCGATGATCTTCTCGACCGTCTGCCAGTTGATCGGCTCGATGTAGACGGCATCGGCCATCTCCGGGTCGGTCATGATGGTGGCCGGGTTGCTGTTGACCAGCACCACGCGGTAACCCTCTTCCCGCAGCGCCTTGCATGCCTGCGCACCGGAGTAGTCGAACTCGCAGGCCTGGCCGATGACGATCGGGCCTGCGCCGATGATCAGGATGGTTTGGATGTCGGTACGTTTGGGCATGCTGTCCTCGATCTGTTGCTTGGCCGTCGCGCGCCCCGGGCGGCGCGACAGCGGGTAAGGCGTGTTCCGGCCGGTGGCCGGGGCTCGGCCACGTTATTCGGCGATACCGCACCTGGCCATGGCGCCGACCATGAAGGTCTCCAGTTCGGCGTCGGCCATCTTCAATGCGGGGAAGTCGCGTTCCAGCACCTTTGCGGCCGGCGTGGCCATGAAGGTCATCATGTCGCGCATCTCTTCCTCATTCATGTCGCCAAGCGCTGCCTCCGGCGTAGGCGCCGGCTTGCCCGCCATGCTGGCCTGCACGCCGGACTGCACGAACGACATCAGCTTGCGCCCGCCGGCCGTGTCGGCGAACGCCAGCCACGCGCTGGCGGTCTGCTCGTCGCCGAACAGCTCCTTGAAGGCGTCGGACATCTGCCCGGCCATCATCGGCGTCATCTGGCCAAGCAGGCAGTCGCGCTGCGGCGCCTTCATCGCCACGAACACCGGCTGCTGGCCGAACTGGTCGCTGATCACCTTCTCGATGGCGCCCTCGAAGCCCATCATCTGCTGCAGGCGCACCACCTGATCATCGGTGGGCACGGCGGCAGCGGCGGGCAGTGCCGTTCCCGCCAGCAGGCCGGCCAGTAGCCAGGCGCGCAGGTTCATCGCGCCGCTTCCATCGACCGCACGAAACGGTCGAACAGCGGCGAGACGTCGTGCGGACCCGGCGAGGCTTCCGGGTGGCCCTGGAAGGAGAACGCCGGCGCGTCGGTCAGTTCGATGCCCTGGTTGGTGCCGTCGAACAGCGAGCGGTGGATCACGCGCACATTGGCCGGCAGGCTGCTCTCGTCCACCGCGAAGCCATGGTTCTGCGACGTGATCATGACCCGGCCGCTGTCCAGGTCCTGCACCGGGTGGTTCGCGCCATGGTGGCCGTGGCCCATCTTCATGGTCTTCGCCCCGGCGGCCAGCGCCAGCAGCTGGTGGCCCAGGCAGATGCCGAAGGTGGGGATCTTCCTGGCCACGAATTCGCGGATTGCGGCGATGGCGTAATCGCAGGGCTCGGGATCACCCGGGCCGTTGGACAGGAACACGCCCTCCGGCTTAAGCGCCAGCACGTCGGCCGCGGGCGTCTGCGCGGGCACCACGGTGACATCGCAGCCGCGTTCGGCCAGCATGCGCAGGATGTTGTGCTTGACCCCGAAGTCGTAGGCCACGACCTTGAATTTCGCTTCGGCCTGCACGGGCACGCCGGTGTCCAGGTCGATCTGGCCGTCGCGCCACGGATAGGGCTTGTCGGTGCTGACCACCTTGGCCAGGTCCATGCCTTTCAGGCCGGGGAACTTGCGCGCCGCTTCCAGCGCCTTTTCGACGTCCAGGCCATCACCGGCCATCAGCGCGCCGTTCTGGGCGCCGCGGTCGCGCAGGATGCGGGTCAGCTTGCGGGTGTCGATGCCGGCGATGGCGACGATGCCGCGCGCCTGCAGCCATTCAGGCAGTGCCTGCTGGTTGCGCCAGTTGCTGGGACGGCGCGGCACGTCGCGCACGATCAGGCCGGCGCACCACACCTGGGCGGCTTCATCGTCCTGGTCGGTGCAACCGGTGTTGCCGATATGGGGATAGGTCAGAGTGACCATCTGGCGGGCGTAGGACGGGTCGGTCAGGATTTCCTGATAACCGGTCATCGCGGTGTTGAACACCACTTCGCCGACCGACAGGCCATCTGCGCCTACGGATTCGCCCTCGAATACGGTGCCGTCTTCGAGTACGAGGATTGCGGGTCGAGTCACGGGGTTCGCCTTGGGGTGGAGGAACCCTGCCCCTCCATCTTGCGGCTGCAAGAAACCGCGAACTCGGTATTTCTCCGGTCCGGGGCGGTGGGTAACAGGCGAGCGAGAATTGTACGGGGACGGCCTGTTCAGCGCCACTTTTTTTTGCGGCGCGCACCCCGATCCAGCCCGAAACTGTACGGCGACGGCGACCGTCGTTCAGGATTCCGACCAACGGTGGGCGTTGCGCTGCAACGCGCCAACGGTCGTCAATCCAGCAGGTCGCGTACCCGGTAGCTGCCTGGCGCGCGCCCGGCCAGGCGGCGCGCGGCATGCAGGGCGCCACGCGCGAAGATGTCGCGGTGGGTAGCCCGGTGGGTCAGCTCGATCCGCTCACCGATGCCGGTGAACTGCACGGTGTGTTCACCAACGATGTCGCCGGCCCGCAGGCTGGCGTAGTGCACGTCCGCGCCGGCGCTGCCGGCGGCCTGTCCCAGGGTCAGCGCGGTGCCGGACGGCGCATCTTTCTTGTGGATGTGGTGCGACTCGACCACGTCCACGTCCCAGCCCCGCAGGGCGGCGGCGGCGCGCTCCACCAGTTCGGCCAGCACCGCCACGCCCAGACTGAAGTTGGTCGCCCAGACCAGCGGAATGCGCAGCGCCGCCTGCTCCAGTGCCTGCTGCTGGACGGCCGAAATCCCCGTGGTCCCTGACACCAGCGGCACACCCCGCTCCACGCACACCGCGAGGATCGGGTCGAAGCCTTCAGGCAGGCTGAAATCGATCGCCACGTCGAATGCGGGCGCGCCGGACAGCTCGCTGGCGGCGAAATGCGGCACGCCTTCCACCACGCGCTGCGCAGGCGAGCGACGCGTCACGGCCGCGACGACGTGGAAATTCTCCGGCTGTCCGGCGGCCAGCCGGAGCAGCGACTGGCCCATGCGGCCGGAAGCGCCATGGATGAGGAGGCGTGTCGGTGAAGTGTCCATGCACGCATGGTAGCCGGCGCCCTGCGCCAACGCGAACCTGCCGCACTCAGCCGTCATCGCGCCGGTGGCCCAATCCGCGCCACGCAGGCACATGGATCCCACGGACGGACAACGGCGCCCAACCGAGGGTCATGGCAGCACCCGGCCGATGCCGCTGCGATCGATGTCGTCGACGATCCCATCCAGCACGCCTGGCACAAGGCTGGCGTCGAAGCCGATACGGAAGTGCACCTCGCCTTCCGGCGTGCGCGATGAGTGGATGGAAGACAGACTGACACCGTGGCGCTCGAACACATGCAGCAGCGCCCGCAGCGAACCGGGTCGGTCTTCGGGAAGATGGACGCTGAGCGCACGACGCCCGGCCAGGTCGGCCAGCAGGTAGCCGAGGCGTTCGTAGCTGTAGTTGCCATCAGCCAGCGCCGTGTCGCCAAGCGCCTGTCGATTGGCCTGCAGGAACTCCTGGCGGAACGCGACGCGGGCCGCGTCGCTGCCCTCGCCCACCAGCGCCGCCATCCGGTCGATCTGGGCGCCCAGGGCTTCCAGCGTCTCCGGCGCATAGGGATTGCCGAACTGGATGTCCTCGTAGATGGCCGGGTTCAGCGACAGGATGCGCGCGATGATGGCGGCGTCCATTTCGAACGATGCCGAACGGAACGGCAGCAACGCCGCCAGGTCGCCGACATGCGGGGCTTGTCCCCGCAGTACGCCGGCCTGCGCCAAGTGCGTGGCATGCACCATCGCCTGCACCAGCGCCATGATGCGGTCGTGCTGTTCGGGGCTGGCCTGCACGCATTCGGCCTCCAGCGACTGCAGAAGTGCCTGCAACCAAGGGCGCCATCGTTCCAGCCTCGCCTCGCAGACCACCATCACCCGCCCCTTCAGCGTCGGCGCCTTCGGCGGTGCGGTCATCGGATGCAGTCCCACCACCTCGGCGCGGGACTGCAGCATCGCCGCCACTGGCGTGGCCTTGATCGAGGTGACGTCCAGCCACAACTTGCCGGATTCGCTGCCGGCGGCCAGTTCGACATGGCGCTGGATGATGGCGCAGGTATGGCGGATGGGAGCGGAGAACACCAGGACGTCGGCATGCTGCAGCAGCGCCTGTTCGTCCATCGCCTCCGGGTCGGCGGGATCGCAGCCGATGACCTCCAGCCCCATGCGATCGTTGAAGAAACGGCGCAGCCAGCGTCCATAGGCGCCTGCGCTGCCAACGATGCCGATCAGGGGTCCGGACATGAAAAGGGCTCCACGAGGGAGCCCCATTCTAGAAGCATGGTGAAACCGCCGGATCAGGACGTCATGCGATCCCAGAAGCCCTTCACGCCATCCAGGAAGGTGGCGGACTTGGGCGAGTGCTTGCGCGCTTCCTCGCCGCTGAAGGTCGCTTCGAACTTCTGCAGCAGCTCGCGCTGCTCGGTGGTCAGGTTCACCGGTGTTTCGACGACGACGCGGCAATACAGGTCGCCTTCGCTGCGGCTGCGCACGGACTTCACACCCTTGCCCCGCAGGCGGAACAGCTTGCCGGTCTGGGTTTCGGCCGGAATCCGGATTTCCGCTTCGCCCTTGAGCGTCGGCACGCGCACGGTGTCGCCCAGCGCCGCCTGCGAGATGCGGATGGGGACTTCGCAGTGCAGGTCGTCGCCGTCGCGCTGGAAGATGTCGTGCTCGCGCACGCGCACCTCCACGTACAGATCGCCCGGCGGCGTGCCCGGCGGACCGGCCTCGCCCTCGCCGGTCAGGCGGATGCGGTCGCCGTTGTCCACGCCGGCCGGAATCTTGACCGACAGGACCTTCTCTTCCTCCACGCGGCCTGCGCCATGGCAGTGCGTGCAGGGGCTCTTGATGGTCTGGCCACGGCCACCGCAGGCCGGGCATGCCTGCTGCATGGCGAAAATGCCGCGCTGCATGCGCACGTTGCCGCGACCGCCGCACGTGGCGCAGGTCTCGACCTTGCCGTCTTCCGAACCCGAGCCGTGGCAGAGTTCACACGCGACCAGCGTGGGGATCTCGATGCGCTTCTCGACGCCGGCGACGGCTTCTTCCAGGTCGAGCTCCATCACGTAACCGACGTCGGCGCCGCGCCGTGCCGCACGCGCGCCGCCCCCGCCGAAGATGTTGCCGAAGATGTCACCGAAGATGTCGCCCATGTCGGGCGCACCGTGACCTCCGCCGCCACCCATGCCGTGCTCGAACGCCGCATGGCCATGCGCGTCGTACGCACGCCGCTTGGCGCCGTCGGCCAGCACTTCGTAGGCTTCCTTGCATTCCTTGAACGCCGCTTCCGCCGCCGCATCGCCGGGATTGCGATCGGGATGGTGCTTCATCGCGCAGCGACGGTAGGCCTTCTTCAGGTCTTCGTCGCTGGCGTCGCGGGCCACGCCCAGGATTTCGTAATAGTCGCGTTTCATCGAGCCGTGATCGGTGAGGGGTGATTGGCGATTCGCAAGGGCAACTGCTTGCCCGATGTACGGGACCCGCAACGGAAAAGCGGAGCTTGCGCTCCACTTTTCCGCATCACGGTTCCCGGATCACGAATTACTTCTTCTCGTCATCCTTCACTTCGGTGAACTCCGCATCGACCACGTCGTCGGCCGCGGCATTGCCCTGGCCGGCATCGGCCGCGCCGGGCTGTTCCGAGGCGGCAGCCGCGGCGTACAGCGACTGGGCGGCTTCTTCCAGCACCTTGGCCTTGGCTTCGATCTGCGCCTTGTCGTCGCCTTTCATGGCGGTGTCGAGGTCGGCGATGGCGGCTTCGACGCGGCCGATCACGTCTCCCGGCACCTTGCTGCCGTGCTCGGTGATGGCGCTGCGGGTGGCGTGCAGCAGGCCGTCGGCCTGGTTGCGCGTCTGCACCAGTTCCTGGAACTTCTTGTCCTCCTCGCGGTGCGCCTCGGCGTCGGCCACCATGCGCGCGATCTCGTCCTCGGACAGGCCCGAACCGGCCTTGATCTCGACCTTCTGTTCCTTGTTGGTCTTCTTGTCCTTGGCCGACACGTGCAGGATGCCGTTGGCGTCGATGTCGAAGGACACTTCCACCTGCGGCATGCCGCGCGGCGCCGGCTCGATGCCGGACAGGTCGAACTTGGCCAGCGACTTGTTGAAGCGGGCCTGCTCGCGCTCGCCCTGCAGCACGTGCACCGTCACCGCGGACTGGTTGTCCTCGGCGGTGGAGAAGGTCTGCGAGGCCTTGGTCGGGATGGTGGTGTTCTTCTCGATGATCTTGGTGAACACGCCGCCCAGGGTCTCGATGCCCAGGCTCAGCGGGGTCACGTCGAGCAGCAGCACGTCCTTGACGTCGCCGGCCAGCACGCCGCCCTGGATCGCGGCGCCCAGCGCCACGGCCTCGTCGGGATTGACGTCCTTGCGCGGCTCCTTGCCGAAGAACTCGGCCACCGCCTGCTGCACCTTCGGCATGCGGGTCTGGCCACCGACCAGGATCACCTCGCCGATGTCGCTGGCGCGCAGGCCGGCGTCGTTCAGCGCGATGCGGCACGGCTCGATGGTCTTCTTCACCAGGTCTTCGACCAGCGCTTCCAGCTTGGCGCGGGTCAGCTTGATGTTCAGGTGCTTCGGACCGGACGCGTCGGCCGTCACGTACGGCAGGTTCACTTCGGTCTGCTGCGAGCTGGACAGCTCGATCTTGGCGCGCTCGGCCGCGTCCTTCAGGCGCTGCAGGGCCAGCGGATCCTTGCGCAGGTCGATGCCCTGGTCCTTCTGGAATTCCTCGACGAGGTAGTCGATGACGCGCTTGTCGAAGTCTTCGCCGCCCAGGAACGTGTCGCCATTGGTGGCCAGCACTTCGAACTGCTTCTCGCCGTCGACATTGGCGATCTCGATGATCGACACGTCGAAGGTGCCGCCGCCCAGGTCATAGACGACGATCTTGCGGTCCGAACCGCCATCGCCCTTGTCCAGGCCGTACGCCAGCGCGGCCGCGGTGGGCTCGTTGATGATGCGCTTGACGTCCAGGCCGGCGATCTTGCCCGCGTCCTTGGTGGCCTGGCGCTGGCTGTCGTTGAAATAGGCCGGCACGGTGATGACGGCTTCGGTGACGGTCTCGCCCAGGAAGGCTTCGGCCGTCTTCTTCATCTTCTCCAGGATGCGCGCGGAGATTTCCTGCGCCGACAGCTTCTTGCCGTCGCTGGTCTGCACCCAGGCGTCGCCGTTCTCATGCGGAATGATGGCGTACGGGACCAGGTCCAGGTCCTTCTTCACTTCGGCGTCGGTGAACTTGCGGCCGATCAGGCGCTTCACCGCGTAGAAGGTGTTCTTCGGGTTGGTGACCGCCTGGCGCTTGGCCGAGGCGCCCACCAGCACTTCGCCGTCCTTGGTGTAGGCGACGATGGAGGGCGTGGTGCGGTCGCCTTCCGAGTTTTCGATGACGCGGGCCTTGCCGCCGTCCATGATCGCCACGCACGAATTGGTCGTGCCCAGGTCGATGCCGATGATCTTGCCCATGTGGATTTCGCTCCCTAGCAAATTCTGGTGTTGGCCGGCCATCGGCCGGGTTGATGGTCCCGATATAGGGGTGCGATGACGCGGTTCAAGCGCCCTCGCGAGATCGTTCAGTCGTGCCTGGCCACCACGACCAGCGCCGGACGCAGCAGGCGCCCGTTGAGCAGATAGCCCTTCTGGAACACCTGCAGCACGCTGCCGGGCTCGGCGCCGGCCGCGTCGGCCTGGCTGATCGCCTGGTGGTGGTCGGGGTTGAAGGCTTCGCCCGTGGGGTCCAGCAGGGTCAGGCCGTTGTCGCCGGCGACCTTGAGCAACTGCTTGTAGGTCAGCTCCAGCCCGTCGCGCAGGGGGCTGGCCTCGCTGCCGGCCGCGGCCAGGCCAGCGTCCAGACTGTCGAAGACCGGCAGCAGGTCGCCCAGCAGGCGCTCGTTGGCGAACTTGCGGGCCTGTTCGATATCGCGCGCCACCCGCTTGCGCTGGTTGTCCAGGTCGGCGCGCTCCAGCAGCGAGGCGGCGCGCAGCTGGTCCACTTCGTTGCGAAGGGTTTCCAGTTCGGCGATCAGCGGGTTGTCGGTGTCCTGGGGCGCATTGTCCTGGCCCAGGTCGGCATCATGGTCGTGTTGGTTCATCTCGGGTCCCATGGCGGCAGGTCCGGCCGCCCAAGCCACAACCTATGGGGCCGGTGTTTCCGGATTCAAGGCCGCGCCCAGCACGTCGGCCGCCGCCTGCACCACCGGAATCACCCGGTCGTAGGCCATCCGGGTGGGGCCGATGACGCCCAGCACGCCCAGCACCTGCCCGCCCGCCATGTAGGGCGCGGTGACCACGGAAACCCCGTCGTGCGGCGCCAGGCCGGTTTCCTCGCCGATGAAGATGCGCACGCCGGGCGCGCGGATCGTGCGTTCCAGCAGTTGCAGGATCTCGCGCTTGCGGGCGAAGGCTTCGAAGAGTTCGCGCAGGCGTTCCAGGTCGGACAGCTCCTGCACGCCCATCAGCCGGGTCTGCCCGGCGAGCACCACATCGTCGTTGGGCGGGGTCAGGGCCTGTTCGGCCAGCTCGATGGATTCGGCCAGCAGGCCTTCCATCTCGCTCTGTGCGCGGCGCAGGTCATGCAGCAGGCCGGCCCGGATCTCGGACAGCGGCCGGCCGGCGAACTGGGTGTTCAGGTAGTTGGCGATGCGCTCCAGCTCGGACCGCTCATAGGCCCGGCGCGGCTCGATGACCCGGTTCTGCACGTCATTGTCGGCGAACACCAGGATCGCCAGCACACGCTTGCCGTCCAGCGGCACGAAGTCGATGTAGCGGAAGGCGAACTGCTCGCGCTTGGGCACGCTGACCACGCCCACGAAGTGGGTCATCGCCGACAGCAGTTCCGACGCGTTGCCGAGCAGCGCCTGCGTGCCGGCCCCGCTGGGCAGCTCGGAGCGCAGCCGCGCCACCTCGGCATCGCCCAGCGACTTCACCTGCACCAGACTGTCGACGAACACGCGGTAACCCTGCGGGGTCGGGATGCGGCCGGCGGACGTGTGCGGGGAACTGAGCAACCCCACTTCCTCGAGCTCGGCCAGGATGTTGCGGATGGTCGCCGGGCTGATCTCCAGGCCGGCATGGCGCGCCAGCGTCTGCGAGCCGACCGGCTCGCCGTCGCGGATGTAGCGCGAGATCAGCGCACGCAGCAGCTGACGGGCACGGGGATCCAGCGCGGGCGACGGGAGGTTCATGACCGTTAGATAGCGGTGCGCCCGCAGGTTTGCAAGCACGGACTGCCTCCGGCGTCGCAGAACCTGAGCCGGCACGCATTACAATCCGGCCCCATGCTCAGACACCTCGCCATCAAGGATTTCGCCGTCGTCCGCAGCGCAGAGCTGGAGTTCGGGGACGGCATGACGGTCATTTCCGGCGAAACCGGCGCCGGCAAGTCGCTGCTGGTGGACGCCCTGGGATTCCTGTCGGGGCTGCGCGCCGACAGCGGCGTGGTCCGTCACGGGGCCGACCGCGCGGAGCTGTCGGCCGAGTTCCACCCCGCGCCCGATTCGCCGGCGCAGGCATGGCTCACCGAGAACGAACTGGACGACGAAGGCCCCTGCCAGCTGCGGCGGGTCATCCGCGCCGATGGCGGCTCGCGCGCCTGGATCAACGGCCGCAGCGTGACCCTGACCCAGTTGTCCGAGCTGGCCGGCCGCCTGGTGGAAATCCACGGCCAGCACGAGCACCAGGCGCTGCTGGCCCGCACCAGCCAACTGGCGCTGCTGGACGCCTTCGCCCGCAATCACGAGCAGCTGGCCGACGTGCGCGCCGCCGCGCAGCACTGGGCCGCCCTGCTCCGTGAACGCGAACAGCTTTCCGGCCAGGGCGATGTTTCCGACCGCATCAACTATCTGGAACACCAGTACGCCGAGCTGCAGCGCGAAGACCTGGCGCCGGCGGCCCTGGAAGCCCTGGTCGCCAGCCACCGCCGGCAGGCCCATGCCGCCGGCCTGATCCAGGCCTGCGACACGGCGCTGGCGCAGCTGGCCGACGACGAGGGACCCTCGCTGGCCCGCCAGCTGCAACAGACCCGCGCCGACCTGGCCCGGCAGGCCGAGCACGAACCCCGCCTGCGCGACGTCGACGCCTTGCTGGAAGGCGCCAGCATCCAGATCGAGGAAGCCCTGTCGCTGCTGGTCCAGGTGCGCGACGACCTGGAAGCCGAACCCACCCAGTTCGACGAACTGGAACGGCGCCTGGCCCGCGTGCACGACCTGGCCCGCAAGCATCGGGTGCCGCTGGACGGCCTGCAGGAGCAGCACGACCGCATCGCGACCGAACTGGAGTCGCTGCGCGGCGCCGGCGAACGCCTGCTCAGGCTCAATGGCGAGATCGAGGCCGCGCGGACCCAGTGGCGGAACGTCGCCGCCGCGCTGACGCGCACCCGCCAGCGCGCCGCCAAGGCGCTGGGCGAGGCGACGACCGCGCTGATCGGCGAACTGGGCATGGGCGGCGGTCGGTTCGAGGCCGCACTGGAGCCGCAGGAAGGCGAACGCCCCGACCCGACCGGCGCCGAGCGGGTGGAATTCCTGGTCTCGGCCAATGCCGGCCAGCCACCGCGCCCGCTGCGCAAGGTGGCCTCCGGCGGCGAACTGGCGCGCATCTCGCTGGCCATCGAAGTGGCCGCGCTGGGCCTGGACGCGGTGCCGACCATGGTGTTCGACGAGGTGGACACCGGCATCGGCGGTGCCGTGGCCGAGATCGTGGGCCAGAAACTGCGCGCGCTGGGCGCACAGCGCCAGGTGCTGTGCGTCACCCATCTGCCGCAGGTGGCCGCCCAGGGCCACGCGCATTACCGCGTCAGTAAGGCGCCGGTGGACGGCATGACCCAGAGCGCCGTCGAGAAGTTGGGGGCCAAGCAGCGCGAAGAAGAACTGGCACGCATGCTGGGCGGCGTGGAAGTCAGCAAGGAAGCCCATGCGGCCGCCAAGCGGCTGCTGGCCAACGCGGTCTGATCACACCGCGTTGTCCCTTGCAGGAGCGACGCAAGTCGCGATGATGGACCGCGGCGCCCCATCGCGACTTACGTCGCTCCTACAACCAGGAGGTTGGGGCCTCAGCGCTTCTTGCGCACGTAGAGCACCAGCGAGTGCTCTTCCAGTTCGTAGCCGTGCTTGGCGGCGATCTCGCGCTGCAGCTTCTCGATCTCGCTGCTTTCGAATTCGATGATCTTGCCGGTGTCCACGTCCACCATGTGGTCGTGGTGGCCGCCCCGGTCCAGTTCGTAGACGGCCTGGCCGCCCTCGAAGTTGTGCTTCAGCACCAGGCCGGCGGCCTCGAACTGGGTCAGCACGCGGTACACGGTGGCGAGCCCGATCTCGTCGCCGTGATCCAGCAGCTGGCGGTAGATGTCTTCGGCACTCAGGTGGTGCTGCGCACTCTTCTGCTCCAGCAACTCCAGGATCCGCATGCGCGGGTGGGTGACCTTGAGGCCGACTTTGCGAAGGTCCTGCGATTCCATGGCGTCTCCGTTCACTCTCGGTTTAGCGCCAGCTGCCTGTAGCCCGGTTGCGGCGGTGCCCGGGAGTGTATCATCGGCGCGGTTTCCCACTGTACGTGTCCCATGCGCAAATTCCTGCTGGTTGCCGTCCTCGCCTCCGCCACCGCCGGCTGCGGCATCCTGTACAAGCAACCGATCTACCAGGGCAACCTGATCGAGAAGACCGCGGTGGACCAGCTGGCCGTGGGCCAGAGCAAGCAGCAGGTGCAGGCGCTGCTGGGCAGCCCGTCGATCGCCGATCCGTTCCACGCGCAGCGCTGGGACTACACCGCCTCGCAGCGCATCAACCGCCGTGGCGACACCGACATCAAGAATCTCTCGCTGGTGTTCGACAGCAACAACACGCTGGCGAGCTGGGAAGGCGAATACTTCCCCGAGGCCGACCTGGAACTGTCGCGCGAAGTGCGCAAGTTCGGCCCCAACCTGGCCAAGGAAAAGAAGAAGGGCGGCCGCCGCTAAGGCGTCGTTCTGCGGGCGCGCCGCCGGCGCGCCTCCTTCGGGTCCATCTGCAGGGGCCGCAGCACTTCCACGCGATCGCCATCGTTCAGCTCCGTCGCGGGCGTGACCAGCACGCCGTGCACGGCAATCGCGGACGCTTCATCCAGCCCCTCGAAACCGCATGCGGCCAGCGCATCGGCGACCCGCGCGCCGGCGGGCAGGTCCTGCGTGACGGACTCGAACCGGTGCGGCCAGGCGCGGATCACCTCCACCCGCATGTCATTCCCCGCGGTCGGCGGCGCGGACGAAATCGTCCACCATCCGGTCGGCCAGGCTCTGGAAGCCGATCGCCATCGCCGGCGCCAGCAGGCGGCTGGACGGTTCGAACTCCAGCGTCAGCGTGACCTTGCAGGCGGATTCGTCCAGCGCGTGGAAGTCCCAGCGCCCATGCAGCTTGCGGAACGGCCCGTCGACCAGGTTCATGTCGATGCGGTGCGGCCGGTCCAGCGTGTTCTCGGTGGTGAACCAGGTGCTCAGCGAGCCCAGCCCCAGATCCAGCCGGGCCACCAGCCGGCTGGCGTCCTGTTCGATCAACTGGGCCGCACTGCACCAGTCGAAGCGGCGGGGATAGGCGGCCACGTCGTTGACCAGGTCGAACATGCGGGCGGCCGAGTGTTCGACCAGGGCGCTGCGGCGGATCGTGTGCATGTGGCTCGCGTGTGGTTCCGCCTTCGGCGACAATGGACGGATGGGCAAGAAACCGGACAAGAATAAAGCAACGGGCACGATCGCGCTGAACAAGCGTGCACGCCACGAGTACCACCTGGAGCAGCGCTACGAAGCGGGCCTGTCGCTGCAGGGGTGGGAGCTCAAGGCGATCCGTGCCGGGCGCGCCAACATCACCGAGGCCTACGCCACCATCCGCAACGGCGAGATCTTCCTGTTCGGCGCGCAGATCACGCCGCTGATCCAGGCCTCCACGCACGTGGTCACCGACGATCGGCGCACCCGCAAGATGCTGCTGCACCGGAACGAGATCGACAGCCTGATCGGCAAGGTCGAGCGCGACGGCTACACGCTGGTGCCCACGTCGCTGTACTGGAAGGGCAACAAGGTGAAGGCCGAGGTCGCGCTGGCCAAGGGCAAGCAGACCCACGACAAGCGCGCCACCGAGAAGGACCGCGACTGGGCGCGCGAGAAATCCCGTGTCATGCGCCGGCACAACCGCGACGCGTGAAACCGCAGCCGGGCGTAGGAGCGACGTCAGTCGCGACCGTTTTCCTTGACAAGCCGGCGACCCATCGCGTGGAGCGGAGCTCGCGCCGCTGCCCTCCCGTCCGCCATCGCCCGATCGGCCGCAGCCGGGCTAGCTCGGCGCTACGGTGTCCGGGCGCCTGCGTGAAGCCCGCTTGACCGGCCTGGGGGCTGCGCCTTGTGCCGGCCCCACCCCGCCCCTACACTGCAAGGGTCAGGATGTTTCTGGCTCCCGGGGGTGCACTGGCTTCGACGGGGGTCGCGAAGTTGCCTGGTGCATGCCGAGGGGGTAGCTTTCCTCGTAAATCCAGCTGCAAAACTCTAGTTGCCAACGACGACAACTACGCTCTCGCCGCTTAAGGCGTAAGCCCCGAACCCACTTGTGCCCGTGCTCGTGGATGTAGGGTCATTATCACGGAACCGGCTGTGATGGCTGCCTGTCAGTCATGGCTTGAACAAAACAGGCTGGTCCTGCGATGCGCTTTGCCCATCGTGCTGTCGTAGGACGAGACCCAACGACGGGATAAGCATGTAGTGCCGGGGATGGAGTGCCCTCGGACGGGGGTTCAATTCCCCCCACCTCCACCATCTCAAGCAAGAAGCCGGAACCGCAGGGTTCCGGCTTTTTTGTTGCTTGCGCGGCTTGACATTCGAACGATGGAATTAATTGACTCCGTCCCCTTTAATTAGAGCTGACCGGAACAAAGAAGCCGAAAGTAGTGGCGTCTAAGAGTTCGGCACCCCGCCCGGAATTAAGCGACCCAAAACGCGCGCGCGCGTATGAGTTCGGTGGGGGCCTGCCGCATTGAGCGAAACCATTGGGCGCTGTCAGCAGAGCGCGTGCAAATGCCCTGCGCACGACCTGCGGGGCAAGAAGACACCGAGATGGCCTGCCCTGCCAAGCGAAGAGCGAGCCGGGCAAGTTACGATGCAAGTGGCATGGCGGGTGCAGTACAGGCCCACGCAGCGACAAGGGCAAGATGAAGGCGCTGGCAAACCTAAGACAGAACCGCTCCAGCGCTAGGCCACTTGAAGGTCAAGACTAGAAGCTAGGCTGTAAGCCAGTGCCACCGTGGATCGTGTTAGTAGCAATCGCCACCTATGTCGGAAATCGCACTTTCATAATCGTCGGCAGCATCTCGCACATCCGACGCCTCAATCGAGCAGTCGTCTTCGTAGTCCCTTTTTCGCGCACAGTAAGCGAGCTCCATCGCAGCCCTTTCAAGGGCTTCACGCGTAGCCTCCGCATCATTGCATGTGTGGCTGCTGAGAGACCGACGCTGTGCCAGCACAAGTGATGAGCTCGTAGGGCGCTGCATCGTCTTAGACGCCGGGATGTTCCAATAAGCGCGCTCCACTTCTTCTACCCAACGAGATGGCGGGTACTTCCTGTCAATGTCAGCCATTTGCTGAACAATCTGGGGATAACGAAGCTCCCAGAACGGATCACTTGATTGCAGTCGGTAGCCGAGCTGGTTAAGAGCTTCTTTCGCTTCCGCAGCGGTATAAGCCCCCTCTTCAGCGTCAGTGTCCGCACCTTGCTCGGGTAACAAGCTTGGCGCGCCTAGGGAGATGGTCGGCGGAATGTAAGGTGGAGCCAGCGATTCAGGAACATGGGCCCGAGGCTGGGAATAGTAAACCGGCGGTCGGGAAGAGTAGGCCGGAGCGGGCGAATAGTACGAAGGCGCTCTGTAGGGCTGGCTGTAGGGGTCCACTGACCCCTTCTTACCCGTGTAAGGATTGTAATTTCCCTTTGCGGAATAATTGTCGTGCTTAGACGAATTGGGCGAGCTCCTGTAGTGCGGCGCCACGTAAGTGCCATCCTTACGGGTGTAACCGCTCACTCTGACCTGCGCAGTAGCGTCAGCAAAGATGGCGCCCAGAACCAGCGCTAGCGCTACGGATCCCCACTTCTTCACGATTCGCGCTCCCCGAAGTCCGTGCCCCACTACTGTGCAGAGTCTATACCTCTACGTCCCCACAAGCCGAGAAAGCAGCCACTGCCCGGGGGCAACTTTGGGGGAATGTCACTCGCCAACCCTGCGCACTTTCACGCGCTTTCAATGGCTTACGCATTGAATTAAATAGACCCCACCGCAAAAAGCCGGAACCGCAGGGTTCCGGATTTACTTGGGCTGGGCCGACGCTAAGGCCTTGGAGGAGATGGCCAAGGCGTTGGAACCGAGAGCAATGCTATGCCGGGGCCTCCCTCAAACCTGCACCACATCCCCCACATGCGCCTGCTCCGCCACGCGCACGAGTTCGGCCACGGAGCGCACGCCGAACTTCTGCATGACCCGGCTGCGGTGGACCTTGGTGGTCTTCAGCGAAATGCCCAGGTGGGCGGCGATCTGCTTGTTGAGGCGGCCGGCGACGATGTGCGGCAGCACCTCGCGCTCCCGGGGCGTCAACCGCCCGTAGCACTGCTCGGCGGCCGATTCCGCACTGCGCCGGGCACGCTCCGCGGCGTCAGTCCTGATACCCCGCAACACCGCCTCCAGCAGCACGTCCGCATCGACCGGCTTGGGCAGGAAATCCAGCGCGCCCGCGCGCATGGCGCAGGCACAGCTGGCCACATCGGCACAGCCGCTGACGAAGATCAACGGCGTCCGCTGCCCGCGCGATGCCAGCAGCTTCTGCAACTCCAGCCCACCGACGTCCGGCATGTGCAGATCCAGCACCACGCAACCGCCCGTGTCCGGATCGTAGGCCTCCAGGAACTCGCGTGCCGATCGGCTCAGGCTGACGCACAGGCCATCCGCCTTCAGGCTGCGACCCATCGCGGTCAACACGCCGAGATCGTCATCGATGATGTGCACGATTGCGTTCATGTCCTACTCCTGTATGGGCAACTCGAAAAACAGACTGGCACCGCCCCCGGCATGGTTGGCGGCCCAGATGCGCCCGCCGTGGGCGCGAAGCAGCGTGCGGCAGATCGCCAGCCCCATCCCCATCCCGTTGGGCTTGGAGGTCTGGAACGGTGCGAAGACCACGTCGAGCATGTCGGCGGGAATGCCGTCGCCGGTATCCCGCACTTCCACCCGAATGCGCGATTCGCTGGGTGCGCAGGTGCGCAGGGTCAGTACCCGCCGGTCATGCCCGGCCATCGCATCGCAGGCATTGAGGATCAGGTTGAGCAGCACCTGCTGGAGCTGGACCGGATCGCCCTGCACCCGGCACATCGGCACGGTCAGGTCCAGCCGGTACTCCACTCCCCGGTTGATCAGATCGTTGCGGATGATCCGTATCGCGTCGTGCACCACGTCGTTGACGGCCAGCGTGGTGAACGCCCTGCACTCCTTCTTCAGCAACCCGCGCAGGCGACTGATCACCTCGCCTGCCCGCCTGTCGTTCTCCACGATGTCGTCGAGGATCTCGCGGATGTCGGTGATGTCGGCCGGGTCGCGGCGCAGGATGCGCTGGGCCGCCTGGGCATTGCTGAGGATCGCGGCCAGCGGCTGATTGAGTTCGTGCGCCAGCGACCCGGAGATCTCGGCAATGAGGGTGACGCGCGACATGTGGGCCATGCTTTCCCGCTCGAACGCCATTTCCTGTTCGGCCTGTCGCTTCTCGGTCAAGTCGTTGACCGCCGCCACGACGTGCGCCTGGCCGTCGAGTTCCAGCGGGCTGAGGATCACTTCGACAGGAAACTCCCTGCCACCACGCGTGCGCCCCAGCAAGGCATCGGCGCCGGGCGCCGGATGCCCCTCCCTGCCCGGCTGGCCGAGGGTTGCTGCGTCGATCCGGAAAGGGAGCACCCGTTCCGCGCGGATGCCCCGCATCCCGTCGTGGTCGTAGCCGAAGATGACCGCACTCTGCTCGTTGGCATAGCGGATTTCCCCCTTCCGATCGACCAGCAGCAGCGCCGTCGGCGAAGCGTCGAGCACCGCGCGCACCTGTTTTTCCTCGCGGCGGCGCCCGCTCACGTCCTGCGTCAGGCCACGCACCTTCAGCGGGGCGCCACCCGCGTCGTGTTCCGCGCTGCCGCGCAGGCAGACCCATTGTCGCGTGCCGTCCGCCTCACGCACCGCGTATTCCAGCTCGAAGGTCGGCTGGCGGATCGCCTTGCCAAAGCGTTCGGTCAGCGCCGCTACCTCTTCCGCCGCCACCCGCGCGAACAATGTCGCAGCCGGCTCCCCGACGGACGATGTCACCATCGGCTCACCCGCGTCTGTCGCGACGGCCTGCGCGGGATCCCCCACCAACCTGCGGTTGTGGCTGTTCTGCGTGAACGTGTCTGCAGCGGCATCCCATTCCCACAGGCCAAGCCCGGACGTCAGCGCCGCCATGTCCAGGTCCCGCACCGCCTCCAGGCGCTGCAGCTCGCTCTGCTGCAACCTTCTTTCCAGGCGGGCCCGGCGGATGAACTCATTGCCCAGCTGGCAGCCAGCGACCAGCAACAACACCAGCGCGCCCGGCAGCGTCAGCGGCAACCGGGGCAGCTGCAACATCCAGCAGAGCGTGGCGCCCATCAGCATCGCCACCAGCAACAGGCACGCGCCACAGGTGATGGCCAGTGTGCGCCTGCGCGCGGGCTGTGCACGCCACCCCCGCACCAGCGTCTGTGCGATGAAGACCATCAGCAATGCGTTGCTGAGCAGGGCCACGGCCTGGGCGGGGTTGGGCTGGCCGATCGGGTTGGCGATCGCCACGCCCCACCAGGGGCTCCATTCGATGTGATCGATCGTCAGGAAGTTCAGATTGACGCCGGTGGTGAAGTCGAGCACGACGGCGAGCGCACGCAGCCCGATCACGGCACCCACCAGCCAGGCCGAGCCGTGACTGAAGGTCAGGTGCACCGCGCAGATCAGCGCCACCACCAGCAGGGCGACCGGCACATGCATCCAGCGGATCAGCGCGGCCATCTGCATCGGCGAAGCGCTGAACATCGCCCATCGCTCAAGCACCGTCAGCGTTCCCAGGCTGAACGCAGCGACGGCCAGCGCCAGGTGCGCATGCTCGCGCTCGCGCGTCGACCAGATCAACAGGTGCACCAGCCCGAACACCAGGCTCGTCGCCGCCACCAGCGGCCACAGCACCTCGACCCAGTTCATTGCCCGATCCTCGCAGGTCGGGCCGCTGTCGCCCTGCAGGAAAAGCGATGCGTCACCACGCTACTCACCCCTCTCCTCAATCCGGATACGGATGACGTCCAGCAACGATGGCCGCCCTCGTCCTTGCCTATCACCCCGGCCCGGAGAATGGAGGGACGTTCCGGGCGCGACAAGCGCGATTTCACTGGCGCGGCCTAAGTATTTCTACTGCGCGGCCTGCGCGATGAGGGGCGCCAGGGGCGACGATGGCGAAAGAAGGACGGCACAGAACCCCGGTCGGGGCATGGCCGCAGCGACCGCCCGTCAGCCCGCGCACGGAGCGGGCACACGTAGGGCCAAGGGCCAATTGCCGTCGTGCGCCCCAGGGAGTGAAGTGGAGTCACAATGACTGACCGAGCGCCCCTGGTTGCCGTGGTCGATGATGAAGGCGACGTCCGGCTGGCATTGCGGCGCCTGCTCCGTTCGGCCGGGTTTGACGTCATGGCCTACGAGTCGGGGTCGGAGTTCCTGCGCCACATGCCACGCACGCTGCCCGACTGCATCGTGCTGGACCTGCGCATGCCGGGCATCAGCGGCCTCGAGGTGCAGGCCGCGATGAAGGAACAGCATCTGGCAATCCCGGTGGTCGTGGTCACCGGCAACGACAACACGGACAGCCGGCGGAAGGCCATGGACCTGGGGGCTGGCGCTTATCTCTGCAAGCCGGTCGACGGCGATATCCTGATCAACGCCGTGCTAGGCGCCATCGATGCCCGCCGGAAGGAAGGCCACTTGCCCGCATCGGGCGTCACGCCAGAAGCCTGCTGACACGCGCGGCCAGATTGCAGTGCTGTCATGACGGCCTGCAGCGCGGGTGGCGACAGGGTTCGCGCCTGCGCAGGCCGGGCGCCCGGGCTTGCGCGGCATTTCAGGGCTTTGCTTCCGCGTCCGCTTCCTCATCCGGATCCACCTCGGTCCAACTGCTGTCCGGGTCGAATAGCGTCATCGCACGCGCGATGCGGTCGGTCTCGGGCCCCATGTCCTTCTCGAAGATGTCGCCCGCGTGGCTGATGGTGAAGCTCATCACGCCGCTGTCGCCATAACGCGCCGGCCACGCCACCAGGGCGAAGCCGCGGGTCATGTGCGCGCCCAGCAGATACTTGTAGGCGCCACGGGGGGCCGACGGCCCCTGCTCAAGCAGGATCTTGTAGTGGTAGCCATGCCATTCGCCATCGGGCGTGTCGTCGCCGAACAGGGGGCCCAGCGGGCTCTCGCCGCTTTCGTCGGCTTCCCAGTACAGGCCGTCCCGTTGGCCTTCGGTACTCCGGAACCTGGTGGCGTATTCCAGCAGGCCGTCGTTGTCGCGGTCCTTGCTGGCATAGTCCTTCTGTGCGTCGTAGTACGCGAGCACCGCCTGCAGGGCATCGCGCTCGTTGCGCCCGATCCGGCGCGCGCGCAACTCCGGCTCGGCCGCCTTCAGGTCGAAGGCCCAGCCCGCCGCCTGTTTCACCACCGGCACCGGCAGCGTCCAGGCATCGGTCCCCACACTGAGGACCGAATGCCTGTCATCGGTCGCCTGGAACCGGTGTTGCTGGCGGTACTTTTCGACGAAGGCATCCACGTCCTCCCGCTCGACACTGTCGCGTGGCACGTAGAGCTCCCAGTCCGCGCCCAGCACGGTGGCCAGGCGTTGCGGATCCTTGTCCCGGGCCTCAAGCGCCGCCACCAGGGCATCGGCGGCGGCCGCGGGCGTGGGGTAGGCCTGCTGGGCTCCGGCGCTGGGAGCCAGCAGCCACGCGCAGGCAAGGGTCAATGCGGGAATGCGCGGCATCATGGTGTTCTCCGTTCAACGGCGCCGGCCGCCACCGCCACCGCGGGGCCGGCTGGCGGGACGACTCATCTGCTGACCCTGCGGTCGCGCGCTCTGCGGGCGCTGCGCACTCTGCATGCTGCGCTGTCCGCGACCGGCGTCCATGCGCGACTGTGCCGGGCTGCGCGCACCCTGGAAGGCATTCTGTCCGGCGGAGCGATCGCGCGATGCCGCCTGTCCCTGACCCGCCTGCCGCTGGCCGGTCTGCCGCTGCGTCATCTGCCGCTGCGAACTGCCGGCGCGGTCCCGCGCCTCACGATTGCTGGTGGCGGGCCCTTCAAATCCCCGGTTCTGCAACGACTGCCGTGCCCGGTCGCGATCGCCGGAGCGCGCGTCGGTGCGGCCACGGTAGCTTTCGCGGTTCGCCGCGCCCTCGCGCTGGCTGCCGAAACGCTCCCGGCTGGCGTTGTCGCGGTATGGCACGCCATCGCGGTTGGCCGCATTGTGGTTCCACTTGTTGCTGCTGCGATCGATCTGGCGGTTGGAATTGAAGTTGTTGTAGCGGTTGACGTCGATGTCGATGTCGCCGCCACCCCAATTGCAGTTGCCCCACAACGCCCCGCCCACCGCCACGCCGATGCCGAAGCTGAGCAGCGCACCGCCCGGGTAGTAGTAAGGCGGCGGCGGATAGTAGTACGGAGGATAGGACGGATACGCCCAGCTGCCATACACCACGCTGGGGTTGTAGCTGGGCACATACACCACTTCGGGCTGGGCCGGCTCGATGATGATGGTCTGCGGCGCACTCGAAGCGCCGGCGGCGGCCTGATGAGTGACTTTCTGCTGATCGCTGGACTTCAGGTTGCCCGCGGCCTCGGCCTGCCGGCGCAGCCGCTGCACGGAATCCATCACCGCGTCCGGCTGCGCCAGGAACGCATCGCCCATCTTCTGCACCCAGGAGGGATCCTGGCCCAGCACGGCCAACAGCTGCGGGAAGGCCACCAGTGACTGTACGCTGGGGTCCCAGGGCTGGCTGGCCACCTGGCGGACGGCATCCTCGCCCTTGGCGTCCGGGTGTGCTTTCGACCAGCTGACGGCGTCGGTGACATCGCCCGGGTACGTCGATGCCATCAACACCTGTGCGAGCAGGGAATCGGGATACAGGGCGATCGGCGCGAACATCTGGTCCAGCTGCTCGCGGGAGAAACTCTGCTGGCCGGCCGGCGCCGAGGCTTTCGGTTTGGCGGCCGATTGCGCGGCCGCGGTGGTGCCGAGCGCCAGCGGCGTCAGCAGTGTCGCCAGGATCAGCGGAATGACGTACGTACGCATGTACCCTCCTTCACCGCGGCATGCCGCGCCCGGGTGCGGCTATTTGGCCGGCGGTTCCACGCCCGCCTGCACGCCTTTGTCGACCACCAGCTTGGCGATGACCTTGCGGGCACTGGCGTTGTCGCCCGTGCCCGCATCCGGCGCCACGCCCATGCCGTCACCGGCACGCACGCGACCCGGCGCCAGCCCCGCCTGCTGTTGCAGGTAGTTGGCCACGGCGTTGGCGCGTTGCGTGCTCAGGCGCTGGTTGGCCGCGGCGCTGCCGGTGGAATCCGTGAATCCCTGCAGCACGACCTGGTAGTTCTTGGTCTGCTTGGCTTTCTCGGCGAAGGCATCCAGCGCCGCCTTTCCCTCGGCGGACAGCGCGGCGCTGCCGCTGGCAAAGGTCACTTCGGCGGCGTCCAGCTGCTCGTACGTGCCGAACTGGTCCATGCGCGCGTTGGTGGGGGCCACGCCCGCCTGGATCTGCTGCGTCGTGCGCAGGTCGTCGGCTTTGAAGCTGATTTCGGTCGCCGCCAGCTGGTCGCCGGAGGACGTCGCCTCCACCGTGACCGGCAGGCCGGCGGCCAGCACGCGGCGGTCGGCCCTTTCGTGGATGACGCCGGTCAGCCCCATGGTGCGCTTGAGCACGGTCTCGTCCGAGACCTTGATGCTGTGCTGGGTGCGGTTCTCGTCGACCACCGTGATCGTGTCGCCCTGCACGCCGGTGATCACGCCTTTCAACTTGGTCTTCGCGTCATCGGCCGCGTGCGCCAGGGTGGTCAACGTGCCCAGCAGCAGCAATGCGGGGATCCGACGCTTGAACGAAGTCCGGGTAGCCATGGCGTGCTTCCTCCAGGGTGAATGAATGCGGATGCAGCGGCCCGTTTCGCCGCCCGTCGTGCGGCGTCCGCCGTTGTGCAGCCACGCTAGGCGTCCGGTCCGGGCCCGGCAATTGGCCCTTGGGGCAACAACGCCACCCCCGGGCAAGCGCCTTCAGGAAAACCTGCGGCATGGGCCCAAGGGCCAATTACCGCGACCCCCGGCGCGCGCATAGCCTGCAAACCTGACCATTCCCGTGTTGCTGCGCCCGCCCCCGGAACGGCGCCGGTGACGCGAAACCCGTCCCCTGCTCGCGGAGTACGTCCATGACTGCCGAATCGTCGACCCCCACCCAACTTTCCAGCGTCCTGGTGGCCGCCTCGCTGCGCGCCGACCAATGGCGCCAGCTCAACGCCGACGCACGTGCCTGGGCGGGTGCCCGCGCCAACCAGGACGCGACCGCCCTGCGCGAACGCTGCAACAGCGGCCTGGCCCAGCTCCGTCCGCTGGAACAATGCTGGGCCTATCCCGGCGAGTCGCTGCTGGGGGTGGTGGGCGAGGCGCTTGCCGCCGGCGATGCACCGCAGTTCGCCCGCCTGGTGCGCAAGGTGTCGGCCGCCATCCTGTCCGGCGATTACCGTCGCGACGAGCAGGCCTGGGATGCGGGAACCGACGACGACCGCACGATCCTGGACGCATTGCCGCCCGACCTGCTCGGCGCGAACGACAAACCCTACTTCGAAGTCCTGATCGTCACCCCGAGCGATCCCGCGAAGTGGGAGCAGGCCAACCGCGAAATGCGGCTGATGCGCCGCCAGGATGATGCTTTCAATTACGCCGTCGTGCATGCGGGCAGTTTCGAGGACGCCATCCTGACGGCCATGGTCAATGCCGACGTGCAGGCGGTGGTGATCATCGACGGTTTCGGCTTCCCTTCGCTGCTCGGCGTGCCCGACCTGCACGCGTTCATCTCGCGCCATGTCAAGATCGATCCGGACCAGCTCGAAACAGGCGTGCTGTCTACCTCACTGGCCCGCTCGCTGAAGCGCTACCGTCCCGAACTCGATCTGTACCTGCTGACCGACCGCTCCGCCGAGAAGCTTGCCGGCAGCGATGAGGCCGCGCCGCTGCGGCGCGTGTTCCACTCGATCGAAGAGCCGATGGAGATCCATCTGGCGATCATGGACGGCATCCGCGACCGCTACGAGACGCCCTACTTCGACAACCTGAAGAAGTACGCATTGCGTCCGATCGGTACGTTCCATGCGCTGCCCATCGCCCGCGGAAAGTCGATCTTCGGCTCGAACTGGATTCGCGACATGGGCCATTTCTACGGCACCAACATCCTGTTCGCCGAATCCTCCGCGACGACCGGCGGCCTGGACAGCCTGCTGGAACCCACCGGCAACATCAAGAAGACGCAGGAAGCGGTGGCGCGCGCGTTCGGCGCCAAGCGTGCCTACCTGGGCACGAACGGCACGTCCACCTCCAACAAGATCGTCGTGCAGGCGGTGTGCAAGCCGGGCGACATCGTCATCGTCGACCGCAACTGCCACAAGTCGCACCACTACGGCTTCGTGCTGAGCGGCGCGCAACCCTATTACGTGGAGGCGTTCCCGCTGACGTCGTTCTCGATGTACGGCGCGGTGCCGCTGCGCACCATCAAGGAGGCGCTGTTCCACTGCCAGGCCGAAGGAAAACTCGACCGGGTCAAGGTCATCGACATGACCAACTGCACCTTCGACGGACACATGTACAACCCGCGCAGGGTGATGGAAGAGTGCCTTGCCATCAAGCCCGACCTGATCTTCCTGTGGGACGAGGCCTGGTTCGGCTTCGCGCGCTTCGATCCGTTCCACCGCATGCGCACGGCGATGGGCGCTGCCGCGCACCTGACCGAACGCTACCGCAGCCAGGCCTATCGCGCGGAGTACGAGGCCTGGAAACAGAAGTATCCGCAGATAGACCCCAGGGATGCGAAGTCACTGGACATCCCGCTGCTGCCGGACCCGGACAAGGTGCGCATCCGCGTCTACCAGACCAACTCCACCCACAAGTCGATGTCGGCGTTCCGCCAGGGCTCGATGATGCTGGTGTGGGACGAGGACTTCCAGCACGTGGAAGGACCGTTCGAAGAGGCCTTCTTCGCCCATACCTCCACGTCGCCCAACCTGCAGCTGATCGCCTCGCTCGACCTGGCGCGCAGGCAGATGGAGCTGGAAGGCTATGGCATGACCCTGCAGATGACCGACCTGGCGCTACGCCTGCGGCATTCGATCAACACGCATCCGTTGATCTCGAAGTACTTCCGGGTAGCGACGCCGGAGGAAATGATCCCGGCCGAATTCCGTGCCTCCGGCATCAAGGACTACGGCCCGCCGCACGGCAGCTGGACCGACCTGGTGGAGGCCTGGTACACGGACGAATTCGCGCTCGACCCCACCCGCCTGACCCTGGTCTGCGGCGACGGCGGCTTCGACGGCAGCCAGCTGAAGGGCCTGCTGGCGGAACGGTTCGACATCCAGATCAACAAGACCTCGCGCAACAGCATCCTGGTGCAGACCAACATCAACAACACGCGCAGCGACGCGGCGTTGCTGATCAAGGCCCTGGCCGACCTGTCCCGCGAGATCCAGCAACGCCAGGAACAGGCCGGCTCCGCAGGCCAGGAAGCATTCTCCGCACGGGTGAAGTCGTTGATGGTCGACGTGCCCGACCTGCCCAACTTCAGCCGCTTCCACGATGCGTTCCGCGACGATCCGAAGGGAAGCAGCAACGAGGGCCACATGCGTCCCGCGTTCTTCATGGCCTACGACGAATCGAACTGCGAGTTCGTGAAGCTGGCCAGCCCGGAGGTCGACAAGCGCCTGAAGGAGGGCCCGGAAATGGTCTCGGCCAACTTCGTGATCCCCTACCCGCCCGGCTTCCCGATCATGGTGCCCGGCCAGGTCATCACGGCCGACACCATCACCTACATGCGCAAGCTGGACGTCAAGGAAATCCACGGCTACCACGCCGCGCAGGGCATCAAGCTGATCAAGGCTTCCATCCTCGCCGGCCGCAAGGCCGGATCCGACAAGTGATCGAACTCCGCACGACTTAAGGAGCAAGCGCCATGCATGCGTTCTTCGAATTCCTGGGAGCAAACCCGTACATCCTGCTGTTCTTCACGGTGGGCATGGCGGTCTGGGTCGGCAAGTTCTCCGTGAAAGGGTACTGCCTGGGCATGGTGGCGGCGGCGGTGGTGGTCGGCGCTGCCATCGCGACGTGGGCCTCGATGTACGGCGTGCAGCTGCAACTCGACAACTTCGCCAAGTCGCTCTTCTATTACCTGTTCATGTACGGCGTGGGCCTGCGCGTCGGCCCTGCCTTCTTCAACAGCCTGAAGAAGGATGGCATCACCTTCACCATCCTGGCCGTCGTCTGCGCCGGCCTGGGTCTGCTGCTCGTCGTGGTGATGAGCAAAGTACTGGCGCTGCCGCCCGGTGCGGCCGGTGGCGTACTGGCCGGTTCGCAGACGATGTCGGCGGCGATCGGCACGGCGGAAATGGCGGTCGAACAGGGTGCGTACGAGATTCCGGCCGGTTCGACGGCGGAATCCATCTCGGCGATGATCGCGCTGGGCTACGGCGTGACCTATCTCTGGGGGACGGTCGGCATCATCCTGGTCTGCAAGTATCTGCCGCGCTGGTGGGGCATCGACGCCAAGGCAGCGGCCAAGGATTACGAAGCCCAGCATGGCGTCAAGAACGTCGACGACGCCGGCATCACCGGCTATCGCGCCTCCAGCCTGCGCGCCTACCGGCTGGAGAATCCCGCGGTCGCCGGCAAGAGCATCCACGACTTCCGCCAGTCCTATCCGCAGTACCGGATCGTCAACGTGGTGCGCGGAGACGAAGTGCTGGGTGCGGACCCCGCCACGGTGCTGCGCCGGGGCGACCTGATCGCCCTGGGCGGTCGACTGGAAGAAATGACCGCCAACATGGGCCTGATCGGCCCGGAAGTTCCGGATGCCAAGGTCCTGAACATTCCGCTGGACCAGGCCGAAATTCTGGTGACGGAAAAGGAGGCCGATGGCAAGGTGCTGAAGAGCTTCGCCAAGGAGGACTTCGCCGGCCAGCTGCAGATCACCCGCATCGAACGCGCGGGCGAGCCCATTCCGTTGGGCTCCGAGACGGCCCTGAAGCGTTTCGACGTGCTGTTTGTCGCCGGCCTCAAGGGCACGATCGACAAGGTGGCCGAGAAGCTGGGCAAGATCGCTCGCCCCAGCACATCGACCGACCTGTTGACGTTGTCGGCCGGCATGGTGCTGGGCCTGCTGATCGGCAAGATCAACGTGCCGGTGGGTGACTTCGAAGTCGGTCTCGGCAACGCGGGTGGCCTGCTGCTGTCGGGCATCTTCGTCTCGTCCCTCGCCTCCCGCCTGCGCTTCTTCGGCAGCACGCCGAACGCTGCGCGCAACATCCTCGAAGACCTCGGCCTGGTGACGTTCATCGCCATCGTCGGCATCAATGCCGGCGCCACGCTGCTGGAGCAGCTGACCGGCGCCATTGCCATCAAGATCTTCGTGGCCGGCTTCGTCGCCAGCACCATCCCGCCCTTCGTCACCTGGGCGATCGGCTACCACTTCTTCAAGATCAATCCTGCGGTGCTGATGGGTGGCGTTGCCGGATCGCGTTCGCACTCCGGCCCTGCGCGCGAGGCGGCAAAGGAAATCGACAGCAGCGTGCCCTGGGTCGGCTTCCCGGTCGGCTACGCGGTGTCCGGCGTGCTGTACACGGTGTTCGGTTACTTCGCGATGGTCCTGTCGCAGTAGCGGAGGAAGTGTCATGAAACGCGCACCGCGCTTTGCCACAGCCCGCGCAATCCGCCTGCACGCCGCTTTGCCCCTGTCCGTCGCGCTGGCACTGGCGCCCGGCCTGGCCGCCGCGCAGAACGCGGCGTCGCCGGCGGGCGCTGTCGAAAAGGAAGACATCGGGGCGGGAACGGTCGTGCCGCAGCTCACCTCCACCGAGCAGGGCCAGACCTCGCTGGACGAGAGCTTCGCCCCCAGCCATGCCGACTGGGTGCGCGAGACCCGCCGCAAGGCCTGGGAAGACACCCAATGGGACATGCAGCTGCGGAGCTACTATCTGGATCGGGACAAGCACGACGACACGGAGAGTGAAGCCTGGGCGCTCGGTGGCTCGATCGGCTTCAAGACCGGCTACTTCCGCGAGCGCTTCGCCTTCGGCGCCACGGGTTACACGTCGCAGAAACTGCATGGTCCCGACGACAAGGACGGCACCCTGTTGCTGAAACCCGGCCAGGAAGGCTATACGGTGCTCGGCGAGATCTATGGCGAGTTCCTGCTCAACCGGGACAACCGTGTCAGCATCGGACGGCGGGCGATCGACACCCCTTACATCAACCGCAACGACGCCCGGATGACGCCCAATACCTTCGAGGCGATCACGCTGCAGGGGCTGTACAAGCGCGATGACGGCAGCGAATGGCGGTACGGCGGCGGCTACTTCGACGAGATCAAGGAGCGGAATTCGGAGGAATTCGTCTCCATGTCGCAGGACGCCGGTGCGCCGGACGGGGTGGATCGCGGCGTGTACGTGGCCGGCGTCAACTACAAGCGCGGCAACTTCTCGCTGGGTGCGATCGACTACTACAGCAACGACATCATCAACATCTTCTACACGGAGGCCAAGTACGCCATCCCGCTGTCGGACGACGCGAAGTGGCAGTTCGCGTTGCAGTACTCCGACCAGCAGTCCACGGGCGACGAGCTGCTTCGCGGCACCGACTTCGAATCCCGCCAATGGGGCGCCAAGCTGGAGTTCGGCTACCGCGGCGCACTGTTCTCGACGGCCTACACCACTGCCGGCGGCAACACCGGCATGCAGAATCCATGGAGCGGCTATCCCGGCTATACCAGCGTGCAGGTCGAGGACTTCAACCGCGACGGCGAAGATGCGTGGATGCTGCGCGCCGGCTACAGCTTCCAGTCCGTGAAAGGCCTGAGCGTGTATGGACTGTACGTGGACGGCTCCGACCCCGATTCCCCCACCGACTACGCCAAGAATGAATTCGACTTCAACGTGCAGTGGGCGGTACCGGAAGGCGTGCTGAAGGGGTTGATGATGCGCCTGCGCTACGCCCAGGTGGAACAGGATGCCCCCGGGTCCAGCGACCTGAAGGATCTGCGCGTGATGATCTTCTACGACCCGCCGAAGTTCTGAAGGCCGCGCGGAGCCCCGGGCGTTGGAGTGGCTGTCGTCCATCCTGTCGCGCTACCCCGAGCTGGCTGTCTATCTGGCGCTGGCGCTGGGATTCGGGATCGGTGCGATCCGCCTGCGCGGCTTCACGCTGGGCGGCGTCACCGGCTCGTTGCTGGCCGGGATGCTGCTGGGATGGGCGTTCGAAGTGCCCGTGGCCGCCACCGCGAAGTCGCTGGTCTTCCTGCTGTTCCTGTTCGCGATCGGTTACGAGGTGGGGCCACGCTTCGTCACGGCCATGAGGGGCGATGGCTGGCGCTACGCCGCACTTGCCGTCTTCATGCCGCTGGTGGGCCTGGCCACCGCGTGGGCGGTCGCCACTGGCTTGCGCCTGGACCCCGGCCTGGCGGCCGGCATGCTGTCCGGTGCGATGACCGAATCGCCCGCCATGGGTGCCGCCAGCGAGGCCATCCAGCGCCTGCCCATCGACGAGGCGCTGAAGGCCCGGTACCAAGCGCACGTGGGCGTGGCCTATGCCCTGTGTTATGTGTCCGGCGCTTTCGGCGTGATCCTCACGTGCACGGTGATCGGCCCGCGCCTGCTGCGCGCCGATCTTGTGCAGGAGGCCCTCGCACTGGAGGCGCAGTACGGCATCGAAAGGCGCCGGAGCGGGATCGTCTCGGCGTGGCAACCGTTCGAGACGCGCGCTTACCGCATTCCGCCGGACGCACGCGTCGCAGGCATGTCCATCACGCAGGCCGAGAGCGTGCGGCCGCACGAGCGCCTGTTCGTGTATCGCATCCGGCGCGAGGACGCGCTGCTCGACGCGCAGCCCAGCCTGGTGCTGCAGGCCGGTGACGTGGTCGCCGTCGGTGGCCACCGCCATGCGCTGGTCGAGCTGCTGGGGGGGCGCACCGACGAGGTGGACGATCCTGCGCTGCTCGACATTCCGCTGGCATCGCACAGGATATTCGTCAGCAAACCGAACTGGGCGGGGCAGACGCTGGAGCAGATCGCGCGGGCCGATGCGATGCGCGCGGTTTTCCTGCGCTGGATCGTGCGCCACGGCCAGAAGATGCCCATCGGCAGGCGCACCACCGTCGAACGGGGTGACCTGCTCATGCTGGTGGGCCCGGAGCCCGCCGTCGAACGCGCGGCGGCCGCGCTGGGCGAAATCGTCCCCGACACCGACACGACGGATTTCGTCGTCGTGGGCGCGGCGGTCTTCCTGGGCGCGCTGTTCGGCATCGTGGCCACGTTTCCGCTGGGTTCGGTCACGGTGAGCATAGGCACCAGCGTGGGCGCACTGCTGGCCGGCATCGTCACCGGCCACCTCCGCGCGCGCCACCCGTTGTTCGGCCGCGTGCCTGATGGTGCGGTCCGGTTCATGCAGTCCTACGGACTGGCCGCGTTCGTGGCGATGGTGGGGTTGGGCGCCGGCCCGCATTTCGTCGAAGCGATGCGCCAGTCCGGCATCGGCCTGTTCCTGGGTGGCCTGCTGGTGACGATGATCCCGCTGCTGACGGGCCTGTGGTTCGGACACCGCGTACTGAAGATCCCGCCGGTCCTGCTGCTGGGCGCACTGTCGGGGGCACAGACATTCACCGCCGCCCTGGCCGCGCTGCAGGAAAAGTCGGGAAGTTCGATTGCGGTACTCGGGTATTCCGGTGCCGTGGCCGTCGCCCACGTGTTGCTGACCACGTGGGGCACGGTGATGGTGATCGCGATGAGTTGAGATGCGGATCCCCGGTCACCTTGCGGTGGCGGGCGTCCTTCGCAGGTGGGCCGCCCGAGGCAAGCGGGTGGACGACGCGCTCCCCGTGTACCGATCAGCCCCGCCGCGACGCTAGAGCAGCTTCGCCATGCACACCGCCGAGGCCGGGCAGAGCGTGCGGAACTCGGCCGCCTGCTGCATCGCCGCCGGGGCCGCATCACGCCGGATGAGCGCGTAGCCGCTGGCTTCGAAGAAGGCCTGCGCCGTCTGCGTCAGCAGGACCAGTTCGGTCACGCCCTGCCCGCGCGCATGCTCTTCGAGCTGCGCCAGCAGCCGGCGACCCGTGCCCTGCCCCTTGCGCGCCGGCGCGACGGCCAGCGAGCGCAGCAGGCCGGCCGTGCCGAAGCGCTGCAGGCCGATGACACCGGTGAGGGTGGCGTCCTGCGCTTCCACGAGGAAAAACACCTCGGCCTCCGCGAGGTCTTCCGTCGGCAGCGCATGCTGCCGCAGCAGCGCGACAATGCCGGGCAGGTCGTGGGTCGTCGCAACGCGCAGCGACGTCATGCTTCTTCCCTCCGGGACGGCACGGGCGCATCCAGCAGCCACGCCGCCAGGCCCATGGCCACCAGCGCGCCGGCGAGCTGCGCGATCACGAACCCCGCCACATCCTCGGGGCGGATGCCGGAGAACGTCTGAGTCAACGACCGCGCCAGCGTCACCGCCGGGTTGGCGAAGGACGTGCTGGCGGTGAACCAGTACGCGGCGAAGATGTAGCTGGCGACCAGGGCGGGCACGGCCTGCAGCCGGTAGCGCACGCCCAGCAGGATGGTCATCACCAGCCCGCAGGTGGCCACGCCTTCGCTGAGCCACTGCGCGGCACCGGTGCGCGCCTGCGTGCCCGGCTGCAGCAGCGGCAGGTCGAACATGGCGTGCGCCAGCAGCACGCCGGCCACGGCGCCCAGGCATTGCACCAGCAGATAGGCCAGCGCCGTCGTGGTCGGCAGCTCGCCGCGCAGCCGCATCACCAGTGTCACCACCGGATTGAAGTGCGCACCCGACAGTGGGCCCAGGGTCGTGATCAGCACGTAGAGCGCGCCCGCCGTGGCCGCGGCATTGGCGAGCAACGCGATCGCCGCATTTCCCTGGCTGAGGGTCTGCCCCATGATGCCGGAGCCCACCACGGTGGCGAGCAGCACGGCGGTGCCGACGAACTCGGCCAGCAGTCGCCGACGCATCACAGGGAATCCAGCAACGCCTTCACCCGCGTGGATATCTCGTCGCGCACCGCGCGATACCCGGCGTCATCCATGTCGCGCGGGTCCGGCAGGCCCCAGTCCTCGCGGCGGCGGGCGGGAATCCACGGGCAGTCATCGCCGCAGCCCATGGTGATCACCGCGTCGAACTCGCCGTCCACCTCGTCCAGCGACTTCGACGCGTGCGTGGTCAGGTCGTAATCCAGTTCGCCCATGAAGCGCACTGCCTTGGGGTTGATGCGGCCGGAAGGACGCGAGCCCGCACTGAAGGCTTCCACACCGTCGCCGCCATGGAGGCGTGCGAACGCTTCCGCCATCTGGCTGCGGTTGGAGTTTTCGATGCAGACGAAAAGGACGCGTTTCGGAGTCATGGTGATCGTATGGGGAGGAGGGGAGAAGGAAGCAGGCCGGGGTCAGGCATTGCCGAAGGCGCGCAGCTTTTCCTGGCGCGCCATGGCATCGAGTTTTTCCATCGGGAGCGCCAGCAGCAGTTCGATGCGGCGGCGGAGCGTGACCCAGGCGTCCATGAAGGCGGACATGTCATCGGGCGACCTGGCCGGGTCGGGCACGCCCCAGTGTGCAAGCACGGGCTGCCCCGGCCACACGGGGCAGGCTTCGCCGGCGGCCTTGTCGCACACGGTGATGACGAAATCGAGATCGGCGGCAGCCGGCGCGGCGAACTCGTCCCAGTTCTTGCTGCGCAGCGGCGCGGTGTAACCCAGCTCGCGGATCAATCGCGCGGCCAGCGGCTGCACCTCGCCGGTCGGCGTACTGCCGGCGCTGAACGCCGTGAAGCGCCCCTCGCCCAGGACGTTGAGCAATGCCTCCGCCATCTGGCTGCGGGCGGAGTTACCGGTGCAGAGGAAAAGAACACGATAGGTCATGTCGAGGGCTCACCAGGGGAGAGAGTTCAGCAGGCGCAGGCATCGCTCGCCGGCGCGCATTCGGCCGCGTTCGCGCCCGCGCAGCAGTTGTGGGTCAGGTAGTCGACCAGGCCATTCATCGCGTCGAAGTTGGCGCGGTAGCACACGTGGCGGCCCTGGCTCTCGCTCTCCACCAGGCCGGCCAGCAGCAGTTCCTTCAGGTGGAAGGACAGCGTGGCCCCGGGCACGCCCAGCGCCTGGCCGATGTCGCCGGCCATCCTGCCCGCCGGGCCCGCTTCCACCAGCAGACGGAAGGCGGCCAGCCGGGTCGCATGGCCCAGGGCAGTAAGTGCGGTGATTGCCTGATTCGTTTCCATGATTCTAGAATAATGGAATGAATGAGCGCCCACAATCCCCGCCCGATCCCCTTCCCCACCTCGACCAGACCCTGCTTCCAGGTGCCGCTCCCGGCGCATTGGCGTCCGATGCGCCGGGCCACGCGCCCCGCATCCTGCTGCTGTACGGCTCGCTGCGGCCCACGTCCTTCAGCCGCAAGCTGGCGCTGGAAGCCGAGCGCATCCTCCGCCACCTGGGCGCGGAGACGCGCGTCTTCGAGCCGCACGACCTGCCCATGCTCGACAGCGTCGGCAAGGACCACCCCAAGGTCCAGCAGCTGCGTGCCTGGTCGCACTGGTCCGAGGGCCAGGTCTGGGTATCGCCCGAACGCCATGGCACCGTGACCGGCGTGTTCAAGAACCAGATCGACTGGCTGCCGCTGGAAGACGGCAGCGTGCGCCCCACGCAGGGCAGGACACTGGCGGTGATGCAGGTCTGCGGCGGCTCGCAGTCCTTCAACGTGGTCAACACGTTGCGGGTACTGGGGCGCTGGATGCGCATGGTGACCATCCCCAACCAGTCGTCCGTGGCCAAGGCCTGGCAGGAGTTCGACGAGGATGGCCGGATGAAGCCGTCGCCCTACTACGACCGCGTCGTCGACGTCATGGAAGAGCTGGTGAAGTTCACCCTGCTGGTGCGCGGGCGCAGCGACTACCTGGTGGACCGCTACAGCGAACGCAAGGGCGCCCTCGCCGCCCGCGCGCTGGCCGAAGCCGCGCAGGTGGTCAAAACCGGCACCTGATGCAGCTGCGCGCCCGCCGTGGGGGTCAGGCCAGTGCCGGCAACCGCGCCAGCAGCTTGTCCAGCGTGATCGGATAGTCGCGCACGCGGATGCCGGTGGCGTTGTGGATGGCGTTGGCGATCGCCGCGCTCACGCCGCACAGGCCCAGCTCGCCCACGCCCTTGGCTTTCATCGGCGAGGACTTGTCGTCCGTTTCGTCCAGGAAAATCACCTCCTGGTGCGGCACGTCGGCATGCACGGCCACTTCGTAACCGGCCAGGTCGTGGTTGACGAAGAAGCCCAGGCGCTTGTCCACCGCCAGTTCCTCCGACAGCGCGCCCCCGATGCCCATCGTCATCGCCCCGATCACCTGGCTGCGTGCCTGCTTGGGGTTGAGGATGCGGCCGGCGGCGCACACTGCCAGCATGCGGCGGATGCGCGACTCGCCGGTGGCGATGTCCACGCCCACTTCGACGAAATGCGCGGCGAAGGTGGACTGCTGGAATCTCTTGGTCAGGTCGCCGAACTCGATGCCGTCCTCCACCACCAGTTCACCGTCGCGTGCGGCCTCGGCCAGCGCCGCGCTGCGTCCGCCCGCACTGACCCTGCCCTCAGCGAAGGCAGCCTGCGCCGCGTCCAGGCCCAGTTTCTCCGCGACGGTCTGCCGCAGTTTCATGCAGGCCGCGTAGACGCCCGCGGTGGCGCTGTTCGCGCCCCACTGGCCGCCGGAGCCGGCCGACACCGGGAAATCCGAATCGCCCAGACGCACCACCACCTTCTCCAGCGGCACGCCCATCACCTCGGCGGCCGTCTGCGCGATGATGGTGTAGCTGCCGGTGCCGATGTCGGTCATGTCGGTTTCCACCGTCACCGTGCCTTCGCCATCCAGCCGGACGCGGGCCGCCGACTTCATCACCAGGTTGTTGCGGAAGCCTGCCGCCACGCCCATGCCCACCAGCCAGCGCCCGTCGCGCACGCGGCCGGGCGACGCGCTGCGCCTGTTCCAGCCGAACCGTTCGGCGCCGGTGTTCAGGCATTGCACCAGTTGCCGTTGCGAGAACGCACGCTCCGGCTTTTCCGGGTCCACCTGCGTGTCGTTGAGCACGCGAAACGCCACCGGGTCCATGCCCAGCTTCTCCGCCATCTCGTCCATCGCGATTTCCAGCGCCATCAGCCCGGGCGCTTCGCCGGGCGCGCGCATCGCATTGCCTTCCGGCAGATCGAGCGTGGCCAGCCGCGCCTGCAGCAAGCGGTTGGCGCCGGCATACAGCAGGCGCGTCTGCTGGATGGCGTTCTCGATGCCGCCGCCCGGCAGGTCGCCCGACCAGCTCTGGTGGCCGATGGCCGTCAGCCTGCCTTCGGCGGTGGCGCCCAGCCGGATGCGCTGGAGGGTGGCGGGACGGTGCGTGGTGTTGTTGGCGATCAGCGGGCGCGGCAGCGCGACCTTCACCGGCCGACCGGCCGCGCGCGCACCCAGCGCCGCCAGCACGGCATCGGCGCGCACGAACAGCTTGCCGCCGAAACCGCCACCGATGTACGGCGACACCAGGCGCACGTTCTCCTTCGGGATGCCCAGTGTCCTGGCCACATCGCCGCGGCCCCACGCGATCATCTGGTTGGAGGTCCACACGGTCAGCTTGTCGCCTTCCCAGGCGGCGATGGAGGCATGCGGTTCCATCATCGCGTGCGACTGGTCGGGCGTGGTGTAGGTGGCATCCAGCTGCACCGGTGCCGCGGCGAAAGCGCCTTCGAAATCCCCCACCGCGATGTCCGGCTGGTCGCGCTCGGACACCACCGCACTGTCTTTCGCCGCGGCCAGGTCGAACGCGCCGCGCGTGCGCTCGTACTGGATGCGCACCAGTCCGGCGGCGGCACGCGCCTGTTCGAAGGTGTCCGCCACGACCAGCGCCACCGCCTGGTGGTAATGCTGGATCTCGGGGCCGCCCAGCAGCTTGGCGGTGTTGAAGTTGCCCTTGGCCAGCGTGCCGGCGTTGGCGGCGGTGACGATGGCCAGCACGCCCGGCGCCTTGCGCGCAGCGTCCAGGTCCATCGAGGCGATGCGGCCCTTGGCGATGCCGGCGCCGATCACATGGCCGTAGGCGGCGTTCGGCGCGACGGAATGCTGCTCGTAGGCGTAGGGCGCGGTGCCGGTGGTTTTCAATGGCCCGTCGATGCGGTCCAGCGGCTTGCCGACCACCATCAGCTGGTCAATGGGATTGGTGGTGGCGGGGGTATCGAACTTCATGGCGTCACTCCTTGGCCTCGGCCAGCACCGAGGCCAGCGTGCGCTCGGCCAGCAGCAGCTTGAACGCGTTGTGCTCCGTCGGCCTGGCACCGGCGAACAGGCGGTCGGTCACCGCCTTGGCGCCGTTCGGCAGTTCCGTCTCGGCCGCTTCGTCGCGCCACGGGGTGTAGGCCACGCCGCCGACGGCGACACGGCCGCTGCCGTCGCGTTGCACCACCGCGGCCACCGACACCAGCGCGAACGCGTAGGAGGCGCGGTCGCGCACCTTGCGATAGATCTGCGTGCCACCGGCCGGCTTGGGCAGGGTCACCGACGTGATCAGTTCGCCCTTCGCCAGCACCGTGTCCAGGTGCGGCGTGGTGCCGGGTGCGCGGTAGAACCCGGACAGCGGCAGATCGCGTTCGGTGCCATCGGGCTGCACCGTCTGCACGGTCGCATCCAGCGCGCGCAGGGCCACCGCCATGTCGCTGGGATGGGTGGCGATGCAGGCGTCGCTGCCGCCGATCACCGCCAGCTGCCGGCTGACGCCTTCCAGCGCGCCACAGCCGCTGCCGGGCAGGCGTTTGTTGCAGGGCTGGTGCGTGTCGTAGAAATACGGGCAGCGCGTGCGCTGCAGCAGGTTGCCGGCGGTGGTGGCCTTGTTGCGCAGCTGCCCCGACGCGCCCGCGAGCAGCGCGCGCGACAGCGCGCCGTAGTCGCGGCGCACGCGTGCATCGCTGGCCAGGTCGGTATTGCGGACCAGCGCGCCGATCTTCAGCCCGCCTTCGCGCGTTGGCTCGATCCTGTCGAGCTGCAGCGGATTGACGTCCACCAGATGGGTGGGCGTTTCCACTTCCAGCTTCATCAGGTCGAGCAGGTTGGTGCCGCCGGCGATGAAGCGTGCGCCGGGCTTGGCGGCGACCGCCGCCGCGGCGGCCGCGGGCGAGGTGGCGCGTTCGTAGGTGAAAGCCTTCATGCACGGCTCCCGGCGACGTCGGTGATCGCATCGATGATGTTGGAGTACGCGCCGCAGCGGCACAGGTTCCCGCTCATCCGCTCGCGGATCTCCTCCGCCGTGACCTTGGGCTTCGCGGTCAGCGTAGCGCTGACCAGGCTGGGCACGCCGTCCTTGATCTCTTCCAGCACCGCCACCGCCGAGCAGATCTGCCCGGGCGTGCAGTAGCCGCACTGGTAGCCGTCATGCTTGATGAAGGCGGCCTGCATGGGATGCAGCTTGTCGGGCGTGCCGAGGCCTTCGATGGTGGTGATGCGGTCGCCTTCGTGCATCACCGCCAGGGTCAGGCAGGCGTTGATGCGCCGGCCGTTGACCATCACCGTGCAGGCGCCGCACTGGCCATGGTCGCAGCCCTTCTTGGTGCCGGTCAGGTGCAGGTGCTCGCGCAGCGCGTCGAGCAGGCTGGCGCGGGTATCCACCTCCAGCGCTTCGGTCTTGCCGTTCACTTCGAACGCGACCTTCGACATCACCGGCGGCTGCAGGGGCGTGGCAGTGCCCTGGGCCAGGGCGACGGCGGGAACGGCGGCGACGGTGGCCGAAGTGGCCCCGGCCTTGAGCAGTTCCCGCCGGGTAAGGGTGAGGGTGCGCAGGTCATCCACGGGCGGGTTCCTGTATGGGCTGGCGAGGGGGCTGGCACAACGGGCACAGCGTAAGACAGGGAACGTAGGCCGATGTGAGCATGCGCCCTGCCCCTCCCGTTGTAGCAGGGCCGGCACCCTGCACCGCCTCGCTCCGGCGCGCGGACCGCACGGCTGGTCGCAGCGCCGGCCACGGGGCCCCGTCGATGGGCCTCGGGGCAACGTCGGCGTGGCCCGGCGGGCGGGCGATGGCTTGCGGAAAGCCATCGATGGCACGCGGAGGGCCATCCACCGCCCTCCGGACCCCGACGGCCGGGCTCAATGTGAGAGAGATGGCGCTTCCATCGCCATCGATGGCACGCCGAAAGCCATCCCATCGCCGTCCGAACCCCATCTGCCGGGCTCGATGTGAGACAGAGGGCGTTCCGGAGGCCATCGATGGCATTCCGGGGGTCATCCCATCGCCGTCCGAACCCCATCTGCCGGGCTCGATGTGAGGGTGATGGGGCGCTGATCGCGATCGATGGCATTCGGAATGCCATCGCATGACACTCCGAACCCCCTCTGCAAGGCTCAACGTGAGAAAGATGGCACTCCGAGCGTCATCGATGGCATCCGGCGCACCATCGCTCGCCCTCCGAACCCCAGGTGCAAGGCTCGGAGCGAGCGTGATGGCATGCCAGGCGCCATCTACCGCCAACGTGCAGCTGCCTGCCGGCGATGGAGGGGTGGCTCAGGCGTTGCCTTTCGCGCGGGCGAACGCGGCGGCCAGTGCGTTGTCGGCGGGCGGCGCAGCGGGCTTGTTCGGCTTGCTGAAGCCGCCCTGCCCGCGTCCGCCGTCACGGCCGCCGTCGCGGCGCGGGCCCTGTGGCGTGCGTGGCGCAGCGTTGCGTTCCTCGCGCGGCGCCTGCGGCGCCGGAGTGTCATCCAGACGGCGCGTCAGCGCGATGCGCTTGCGGGCCACGTCGACCTCCAGCACCTTCACCTTGACGATGTCGCCGGCTTTCACCACCTCGCGCGGATCCTTCACGTAGCGGTCGGCCAGCGCGGAGATGTGGATCAGGCCGTCCTGGTGCACGCCGATGTCGACGAACGCACCGAACGCGGCCACGTTGCTGACCACGCCTTCCAGGATCATGCCCTCGCGCAGGTCCTTGATGTCCTCCACGCCGTCGGCGAAGCGCGCGGCCTTGAACTCGGGGCGCGGATCACGGCCGGGCTTCTCCAGCTCCTTCAGGATGTCGCGGATGGTGGGCACGCCGAACTTCTCGTCGGTGTACTGCTCGGCCTTCACGCTGCGCAGGAACGCGGTGTCGCCGACGATCTGCTTCACCTGCCGGCCGCTGCCGGCGAGGATGCGCTCCACCACGGGATAGGCTTCCGGGTGCACGGACGACGCGTCCAGCGGCTCGTCGCCATCGGCGATGCGCAGGAAGCCGGCGCACTGCTCGAAGGTCTTCTCGCCCAGCCGTGGCACGCCGAGCAGCGCCTTGCGCGAGCGGAAGGCGCCGTGTTCGTCGCGGAAGCGCACGATGTTCTCGGCCACGCTGGACGACAGGCCGGAGACGCGCGTCAGCAATGCGGCGGACGCAGTGTTGACGTCCACACCGACCGCGTTCACGCAGTCCTCCACGCGCGCATCCAGCGCACGCGCCAGGCGGAACTGGTCCACATCGTGCTGGTACTGGCCAACACCAATCGCCTTGGGTTCGATCTTCACCAGTTCGGCCAGCGGGTCCTGCAGGCGACGCGCGATCGACACCGCACCACGGATGCTGACGTCGAGATCGGGGAATTCCTTCGACGCGAATTCCGACGCCGAGTACACCGAGGCGCCGGCTTCGCTGACGACGATCTTCTCCAGCTTGAGGTCCGCGGCCTGTCGGATCAGGTCGCCGGCCAGCTTGTCGGTCTCGCGACTGGCGGTGCCGTTGCCGATGGCGATCAGTTCCACCTGGTGCTTCGCGCACAGCGCACGCAGCACGTGCAGCGACTGTTCCCACTGGCGCTTGGGCTCGTGCGGGTAGATCGTGGCGTGGTCGACCAGCTTGCCGGTGCGGTCCACCACCGCGACCTTCACGCCGGTACGCAGGCCGGGATCCAGGCCGAGGACGGCCTTCGGCCCCGCCGGCGCCGCCAGCAACAGGTCCTTGAGGTTGTCGCCGAATACGGCGATGGCCTCGGCCTCGGCCTTCTCGCGCGCCTGGTTGAACAGGTCCAGCAGCAGGTGCATGTGCAGCTTGGCGCGCCAGGTCAGGCGGCAGGCATCCAGCAGCCACTTGTCGGCGGCGCGGCCCTGCGCCGACACGCCGGCATGCACGGCCACGCGCCCTTCGGCCTGCAGGTGGCCGGCCTCGGCCTCCATGCCCGGGTCGAGGTCGAGCAGCAGGATTTCCTCGCGGCGCGCGCGGAACAGCGCGAGCAGGCGGTGCGAAGGAATCTTCGCCAGCGGTTCGGCGTGGTCGAAGTAGTCGCGGTACTTCGCCCCTTCGTTCTCCTTGCCTTCGGCGACCTTCGCGCGGATCACGCCCACCTCGGTCATCCACGCGCGCAGTTCGCCGACCAGTGCGGCGTTCTCGCCCCAGCGTTCCATCAGGATGGCGCGGGCGCCTTCCAGCGCGGCCTTGGCGTCGGCAACCCCCTTTTCGACATCGACATAGGCGGCGGCCGCCGTCTCGGGCACCTGGCTGGGATCGGCCAGCAGGCCGTCGGCCAGCGGCTCCAGGCCGGCTTCGCGGGCGATCTGCGCACGCGTGCGGCGCTTGGGCTTGTACGGCAGGTACAGGTCTTCCAGGCGTGCCTTGCTGTCGGCGCCTTCGATGTCGGCGCGCAGTTCGTCGGTCAGCTTGCCCTGCTCGTCGATGCTGGCCAGCACGGCGGCGCGACGGTCTTCCAGTTCGCGCAGGTAGGTCAGGCGCGTTTCCAGGTTGCGCAGCTGGGTGTCGTCCAGTCCACCGGTGACTTCCTTGCGGTAGCGCGCGATGAAGGGCACGGTGGCGCCTTCGTCCAGCAGCGCGATGGCGGCCTTGGCCTGGGCGGGTTGTGCGCCGATCTCGGCGGCGATGGTGGTGGCGATGTGCAGGGCGAGCTTGGGATTACGGTCTTGCATTGCGTCCAGTCAGGCAGACCCGGCAGGCCGGGTGGGACGCCGATTGTGGCAACCCGCGGCCGCGCTGGGAACGGGTTGACAGCCGCGCCGCTTCCCCTGTCCGCGGCGGAAAAAAAACGGGCCGCTTGCGCGGCCCGTCGGTTGTTGCATGGCGGTGGCTCGGCTTACGAGCGGACCGGCAGTACGCGGATCTCGACGCGACGGTTCAGCGCACGGCCCGCGTCGGTGTCGTTGCTGGCGACCGGGTAACGCTTGCCCATGCCGACGATCTCGAAACGCTCGCGCTGCACGCCCTGGCCGATCAGGTAGTTGCCCACCGACGAGGCGCGCTGCTCGGACAGGCGCTGGTTGACCGCGTCGCTGCCGATGCTGTCGGTGTGACCGCTGACTTCCACGATGGTCTGGTTGTACTCGCGCAGCGTGGAGGCCACGTTGTTGAGCGCCGGATAGAACTGCGATTTCAGGTCGGCCTTGCCGAAATCGAAGGTCACGCCATCGGGCAGATTCAACTTGATGACGTCGCCATCGCGGCTGACGTCGATGCCGGTACCGGCGGTCTGGCGGCGAAGTTCGGCTTCCTGGCGGTCCTGGTAGGCGCCGATGGAGCCACCGGCGAGACCGCCGATACCCGCACCGACCAGCGCGCGCTGGCGGCGCTCGGTGGCGTCGCTGCCGCTCAGCAGGCCCGCGACCGCGCCGATGCCGGCGCCGATCAGCGCACCGGTGCGGGTGCGGTTGGGGTCATTGGGGTCGGAGGTCTGGCCGGTATAGCTGGCGCAGCCGCCCAGCAGCGTCACGGTCAGCGCGGCCAGCGCGCCAGTCTTCAACATCATCTTCATGCGTCCTCCTTGGTGGTTACGGCCCGACACGTTCGGGTTTGTCAAAGCCTAACCACTGAAATGTTCAGAACCCGCGAGTAGCGCCCCGTTCATTCAGGCGCTGTCCGGTATCAGCGCCCTGGCGGAGGCTGCATCCAGCGTGTGGTCCCAGTTGCCCATCAAGGCCAGATAGAGGAGTTTTTCGAACTCGGGGCCGAAGCGGCGGATCACCGCATCGGGGTCGGGAATCAGCTTGGCGTCGGCGATGAGGCCGAAGTGGACCCGGTTGTTGTAACTCATGATGGAGATGCCCAGCCCGATGGAACCGGTCTGCGGCACCCAGAACATCATCTCCCGGACCTGGCAGCCGCCCATGTACAGCGGCTGCTGCGGTCCCGGCACATTGGTGGCCACGGCGGTGGCCTTGCGGCTGAACAACTCCAGCGCGACGCTCTGCAGCGCGGCCGGCGCCATGCCAAGCGCAGCAAGAAGCCCAAATGCAACAATGGCTTGCCGTGAATTCTTGAGATTATTCATGCACTCCGCGACACGTTCCAACCGACGGATCGGGTTGGCTTCGCCCACCGGCAGGTCCAGGAACACCAGGCCAAAGTGGTTGCCCAGTTTCTTGGCGTGTTCGAGCGGGCGCAGATTGACCGGCACCGTCGCGCGCAGGGTGATGCCGTCCAGCTGCTCGCCGCGTTCGAGCATGTAGCTGCGCAACGCACCGGCAGCCGCCGCCATCAGGACATCGTTGACCGTGCAGTCGCAGGCGCGGCCGACGGCTTTCACTTCAGCCAGATCCAGGGGCTCGGCCCACGCGACGCGCTTGCTCACGCCCAGCCTGCCGCGCAGCATCGTGGGCGGATCGTCGGACAGCGCCAGCGCGTGCAGCAGCTCGCGACCGATCTCACCGCCCTCCTTCGCCAGCACCGTGGCCAGCGTGGGGTCGCGGTACATCTCCATGCCCTTGCCCAGCACCTTGCCACCCAGTTGCACGTAGCGATCGATGGCGCCGACGCGGCGGACGACCTCGACCCCGTCCTTCTTCAGCCAGGCGGCGCGCAGCTCGCTGGACTTGTCCGGCTTGCGCGTGGTGTCGGTCAGCGACAGCAGGACCTGCACCAGCGCGATGCCGTCGGCGTAGCTGTGGTGGATGCGCGCCACCAGCGCAGAGCCCGTGCCGTATTTCTCCACCAGGTGGAACTGCCACAGCGGCTTGGTCTTGTCCAACGGCGTGGACGCCATCTGGCTGGTGAAGCGCTCCAGCGCCTTCTTCTCCGATCGCGGATCGTGGCGGCCCGGCAACGCGGAAAGCCGCACATGCCAGTCCAGGTCGAAGTCGGGATCGGTCACCCAGGAGGCACCGGCCGGCGTGTCGACCGCCTTCTGCAGGAAACGGGGATAGGCAAGGAAGCGTTTGCGGACGACCTGCTTGAGTTTTTCCAGCGTCATCGGCTCGTCGAACATCAGCACGCCGGTGATCATCATCGGGTTGGTGGGGCGGCACATCCTCAACCAGGCGGTATCCACCCGCGACATCGCTTCACGGCGCGGCTTTCCAGGCGCTCTCTTCGTTGCCATGCTGCCCTCCTCTCCTGCGCCGAGTGAAGCACGCGCCTGCGAAGGGCGTCAACGCGGCGGACCGTGAGCCGAGGTCAGTCGCCGCCGGTCTTGCGGTAGGCCTCCAGCGCCGCGTCGCGGCCGGCGGCCAGGTCCACGATGGGCATGCGCGGGTAGTCGGGCGCGACGCGCGCCAGCACCGTCGGCTGCTGCCACGGCGCGAACCGCAGCGGCAGCGGCAGCGCCGCCAGCTCCGGCACCCAGCGTGCGATGTAGCGCCCATCCGGGTCGAACTTCTGCGCCTGCGTCACCGGATTGAACACGCGGAAGTACGGGGCGGCGTCCGCGCCCGTGCCTGCGGTCCACTGCCAGCCCAGCGTGTTGCTGGCCAGGTCGGCATCCACCAGCGTGTCCCAGAACCAGCGCGCACCGTGCAGCCAGTGGAAGCGCAGGTGCTTGGTCAGGTAGCTGGCCACGATCATGCGCACGCGGTTGTGCATGTAGCCGGTGGTCCACAGCTCGCGCAGGCCGGCGTCGACGATGGGCACGCCGGTACGCCCGCACTGCCAGGCGGCGAGCGCATCCGGATCGACCTTCGCCCACGCGAACTGCTCGAAGCGGGGATTGAGGTTGCGGGTGGTGGTGTGCGGGAAGTGATGCAGCAGGTGATAGCCGAACTCGCGCCAGCCCAGCTCGCGGATGTAACCGTCCATGTCGGCGCTGTTGCCGGCGGTGCGCGCCTTTTCCAGTTCGGCGGTAATGCGCCACGGCGCGATCTCGCCGAAATGCAGGTGCGGCGACATCCGCGAGGTGCCGACGCGGTCGGTGCGGTCGCGGTCGCTGCGGTAACCGCGCAAGGCGCTGTCGATGAAGATGTCCAGTGCCTCGCGTGCGCCCGCCGCGCCGGGTTGCCAGACGTCCCAGAACCCCGCATCCCACCCGAGGCGCGGGCGCAGGCGCAGGGTTTCCAGCGGCTCGCTTACCACCGCGCCCTCGATGGAAGGCAGTTTCTCGGGCGCATCCCAGGGCGCAGGCGTGCGCCACTGCGCCAGCGCGGCGCGCCAGAACGGCGTGAACACCTTGTAGGGCGTGCCCTGTTGCGTGGCAAGGTCCCAGGGTTCGAACAGCAGCACGCCGTTGAAGCTTTCCACCTGCAGGCCGGCTTCGCGCAGCTGTTTCTTCAACGCGGCGTCGCGCGGCTGGGTGGCGGGTTCGTACTTGCGGTTCCAGAACACGGCCTCGGCGCCGGTCTCCTCCACCAGCGCCTGCAGTGCGCCTGCAGTGGGTCCATGACGCAGCACCAGCCGCGATCCCCGGCCACGCAGGTCACCGTCCAGCGCCTGCAGGGAGCGATGCAGCCAGGCATTCGAAGCGCCGCCGGGTGCCCAGTCACCCTCTTCGCCCGGGCAGTGCACGTACACCGGCACCGGCGTGAAGCCGCCCTCGAGCGCGGCGCGGAGCGCGGGGTTGTCGTCCAGGCGCAGATCGTGGCGGAACCAGACAAGGGCGTGCGGCATGGAAGACCAGAGAGCGGTGACGCAGGCTTTACGCGGCCGGCGGGCCGATGGATGCAGCCTGACCGCCGCTGTATTCGCGCGGAATGCGCTCGTTGAGCCCGGTGAGGATCTCGTAGGGAATCGTACCGGCGGCCTGCGCCACGGCTTCACAGGTAATGGCCGCCTCGCCCTGACGGCCGATCAGCACCACCGCGTCGCCGTTGTAGGCGGTGCCATGGGGACCCACGTCCACCATGAACTGGTCCATGCACACGCGCCCGATGATCGGATGCCGACCACCGCGCACCAGCACCTCGCCCCGCGAGGACAGCGAACGCGGATAGCCATCGCCATAGCCGATCGGCAGCGTGATGACGCGCGTATCCTGCGCCGCCGTCCAGGTGGCGCCGTAACTGACCGTGCGCCCCGCCTGCACCACCTTGAAGTACACCACCTTGGAGACCAGCGACAGCGCCGGCTGCAGCGCGACAGTGGCCCGGGAGGCCGGATCGGGCAGCACGCCGTAGAGCGCGATGCCCGGACGCACCATGTCCAGGCAGGTCTCCGGGAAATGCAGCACGCCGCCGGAGTTGGCCAGGTGCCGCAGCGGCATCGGCGCGCCCAGCCGGTCGAACTGTTCGCACGCGGCGAGGAAGCGCTGGAGTTGTTCGCGCGTCATCGGCGACGCTGGATCGTCCGCGCAGGCCAGGTGCGAGTAGACGCCCTTCACGATGCACCAGGGCGACGCCACCGCCGCCGCGATGAAAGCGGCCGACCGCTCGCTGTGCACGCCGATGCGTTCCATGCCGGTGTCCAGCTTCAGGTGGATCACCGCCTTGCGGCCGATGGATTCCGCCGCGTGCTCGACCTGCCGGAGCTTGTCGATCGAGGAGACGGTGACCTCGAGGTCGTGGGCCAGGAACTGCGTCACCTGCGGCGCATGGATCCCGCCCAGCACCAGGATCGGCACGGTGATGCCCGCGCGCCGCAGGGCGATGCCCTCTTCCACGAACGCCACCCCGAGCTGGGCGATGCCCTGCGCCTGCAGGTGCAGGGCCACCGGCACCAGTCCGTGGCCGTAGGCATTGGCTTTCACGATACCCATCACCGGCACGCCGGCATGGCCCTGCAGTGCACGCAGGTTGTGGCTCAGTGCGTCCAGGTCGACGCGGATGCGCGTGGGGCGGTCGTTTGCCTCGGTACGCGTATGTGGGACTGACAAGGCGGCATCCACCGGGGTATCCATGCCGGGATTGTAGCGTCCGGCGTACGGCTTACGATTCATGCGGGCATGGAGGAAGGTGCGGTAGGCTGGCGGCGGGTTGCAGGGATCGGCTCGGATGGCATTCCGCTCGGGATTCACCAAGATGGCCCTCGCCGCCGCGATCCTCGTCGGCGTCGTCGGCACATGGCGGTGGACACGCACGCTGGATGAAGACGTCGCATCGCGCCCCGGACGTGCACCCCCCCTGCTCGCGAACACGCCGACCACGGCGTCGACATCGGCCGCCGACGCATTGGACAGAGTCAAAGCAGCGACTTCGACCGGGGCAAACGAAGCGCTCCCTGCGCCGGACGATGAATCAGGGGCGGCGCCTCCGCGCATCCTCCCCGCCCACGCAAGGCCGGGTGCACGCGCGTTGTCGACGGAAGGGGAACGCAGGGTGGAGAAATTCCTGGCCGGCCTGCGCATCGCGAGTTCCGACGCGAGGGATTACGAGACGCTGGGCAGGTCGGAACCTGCGGACCCCGACTGGTCTCCGCGGCTGGAAGCCCTGATCCAGCAGACGATCGAGCGCCACGCGCATGAGTTCGGGCATCTGGAGATCAGCCGTCCCCGCTGCAGCAAGAGCTTGTGCATGCTTACCGCGGCAGGAACCACACGGAACCCGCACCTGCTGGCGCACGCCGACTTCCAGCGCCTGGTCGGCCACATGATGCAGGAGCCCTGGTTCCGCGCGTCCTTCTTCGATGCCAGCACCACGGTGGCGGGCGATTCGACCGGCAACATCTACGCCAGCTACTTCATCCGCAAGTAGCGATTACTCGAAACTGCCCACCGAATCGTGGGCGAGGTTGTCGAAGCGGGTGTACTCGCCGAAGAACTTCAGCTTGCACGAGCCGGTGGGGCCGCTGCGCTGCTTGCCGATGATGATCTCGGCCAGGCCTTTGTCGGGCGATGTTTCCTTGTTGTAGTAGTCGTCGCGGTAGATGAAGACGATCATGTCCGCGTCCTGCTCGATGGCGCCCGATTCGCGCAGGTCGGCCATCACCGGGCGCTTGTCAGTACGGGTTTCCAGCGAGCGGTTGAGCTGCGACAGCGCGATCACCGGCACGTTGAGTTCCTTCGCCAGGCCCTTGAGCGAGCGCGAGATCTCGGAGATTTCGGTGGCGCGGTTCTCGCTGTTGCCGGGCACCGACATCAGCTGCAGGTAGTCGATCACGATCAGGCCCAGGTCGTGTTCGCGCTTAAGGCGGCGCGCCTTGGAGCGCAGCACCTCGGGCGACAGCCCCGGCGTGTCGTCGATGAAGATCTTGGTTTCCTTCAGCATGCGGATGGCGCCGGTCACGCGGCTCCAGTCCTCGTCTTCCAGCTGGCCCGTGCGCAGGCGGGTGGCGTTGACGCGGCCGTTGGAGGAGATCAGGCGCAGGGCGAGCTGCGCGGCCGACATTTCCATCGAGAACACCGCCACGGCCTTCTTCGACTTGATGGCGGCGTACTCGGCCATGTTCAGCGCGAACGTGGTCTTGCCCATGGCCGGGCGCGCGGCCAGGATGATCAGGTCGGTGGGCTGCAGGCCCGCGGTCATCTCGTCGAACTCGGTGTAGCCGGTCGGCAGCCCGGTGACGTTGCCGCCATTCTCGAAGCGCGACTGCAGCACTTCGAACGCGTCCTTCAGCGCGGAATTCATCGCCACGAAATCGGTGCGCCCGCGGGCGCCGGCTTCGGCGATGGCGAACACCTTCTGTTCCGCCACGGCCAGCAGCTCGTCGCTTTCCTTGCCTTCGGGCAGGAAGGCGTCGTTGACGATTTCGGTGCCGACCTCGATCAGCTGCCGCATCACCGCCTTGTCGCGCACGATCTCGGCATAGGCGGTGATGTTGGCCGCCGACGGCGTGGTGCTGGCCAGTTCGATCAGGTAGGCGCCGCCGGCCACCAGCTCCATGTGGCCCTGCGACTCGAACCACTCGCCCAGCGTCACCGCGTCATAGGGCCTGTTGCGCTCGGCCAGCTCGGTGATGGCGCGGTAGATCAGCTGGTGGTCGCGCCGGTAGAAGTCGTTCTGCGTCAGCCGGTCGTTGATGCGGTCGTAGGCCTCCGGCGCCAGCATCAGCCCGCCCAGCACCGCCTGTTCGGCTTCGATGGAGTGCGGCGGCACGCGCAGTTGTTCGATGCGGGCGTCGTGGGGGTCGGAACGGAATCCGGAGCGGGCGGGCATGGGCGTGGAAGAGATCCTGTAGAGCGACGCCGCAGGGACGCAGCGGCGGGTGGAGCTGACAAACCATGGTAGTCGGCCAGGGGGGCGGACCGTTGCAGATAACCTTGTGGATAACCGGTGGGCATCTCACCGGCCGAGACGCAACCTGCCCCTCGTCGGAATCCCCGTTCCCGCAAAACAGAACGGGCGCCTTGCGGCGCCCGTCCGGGTGCTTCCTGGTCCGGTGAAGGATCAGGCTTCGGCGACCACGACCACCTTGACGGTGGCCTGCACGTCGGCATGCAGCTTCACGACGATGTCGTACTCGCCGATGTTGCGCAGTGCGCCTTCGCCCATGATCACTTCGCTCTTTTCCAGCGGCAGGCCGGCGGCGGTGAACGCCTCGGCGATGTCGCGCGGACCGACCGAACCGAACAGCTTGCCTTCGGTCGCGGCGTTGGCCGAGATGGTGACGCTGGCGCCTTCCAGCTTGGCGGCGCGGCCTTCGGCGCCGTCATGCAGGGCCTTGGCCTTGGCTTCGTACTCGGCGCGCTTGGCTTCGAACTCGGCGACGTTGGCGGCGGTGGCCGGCACGGCCTTGCCCTGCGGCACCAGATAGTTGCGGCCATAGCCGGGCTTCACGTTGACCTTGTCGCCCAGGACGCCCAGGTTGGTCACTTTCTGCAGGAGAATCAGTTCCATGGTGTTGCTCCGTATTCGTTAGCAGGCCTGGCCTGCAGCGATGGCTGTCCGAATGACAGTTGAGGGTGTGTAGGCTCCCCTCGCGGGGAGCTCCGCATTACACGTCGTGGTTGTCCGTGTACGGGATCAGCGCCAGGAAACGGGCGCGCTTGACCGCGGCGGACAGCTGGCGCTGGTAGCGCGACTTGGTGCCGGTGACGCGGCTCGGCACGATCTTGCCGGTCTCGGTCAGGTACTGGCGCAGGGTGTTGAGATCCTTGTAGTCGATCTCTTTCACGCCTTCGGCGGTGAACTTGCAGAACTTGCGGCGGCGGAAGAACTTGGACATGGGTGTGCTCCTTAAGCGGCTTCGGCGGTGTCGGAATCAGTCGAGGCCTCGGGGGCATCGCCTTCTTCGTCATCACGGCGACGGCGCTCGCCACGCTCGGGCTTGTCGCCCTTCTCGTCCTTGTTCTTCATAATCAGGGACTGCTCGGTATCCGGGCCATCGCGCTTGATGACCAGGTTGCGCAGCACCGCATCGTTGAAGCGGAAGCTTTCCACCAGCTCGCTCAGCACGGCCTGGTCGGCTTCGATGTTGAGCAGCACGTAGTGGGCCTTCACCAGGTTCTGGATCGGGTAGGCCAGCTGGCGGCGGCCCCAGTCTTCCAGGCGGTGGATCTTGCCGTTGCCTGCTTCGATCAGCGACTTGTAGCGCTCGATCATGGCGGGCACCTGCTCGCTCTGGTCCGGGTGGACCAGGAACACGACTTCATAGTGACGCATCGTTGTTTACCTTTCGGATGTGGGCCCGGCATGCGGAATGCACGTCGGGCAGGACAGCCCCCCGACCACTCCGCGCGGGTACCGGCGGGGTGCGGTGGGGCAAGGACCCGCGGCCGGCAGGCCATCGGGAGCCGGAAATTATGTCAGGTCAGTGACTTAGGGGCAAGTCCGGACGGATTCCGCCCGGGACCCGGGGCCTCCTGCGGCCCCGCCCGCCGTCAGGCCGCGTCGGCGGTGGTGGTGAAGCTCTCGCCGCAGCCGCATTCGGCGGCGGCGTTGGGGTTCTTGAACAGGAAGGTCTCGCCCAGGCCCTGGCGGGCGAAGTCGATCTCGGTGCCGTCCACCAGGGCCAGGCTGTCGGCATCCACGTAGATGCGCACGCCCTGGAACTCGAACACCGTGTCGCCCTCGCGCTGGTCGCGGGCCAGGTCGGCCACGTGGCCCCAGCCCGAGCAGCCGGTGCGGGTCACGCCAAAACGCAGGCCCAGCGCACCCGGGGTCTGTTCGACGAAACGCTGCACGCGTTCCAGCGCAACCGGGGTGAGGGTGATGGCCATGCGGTACTCCTGCGGACGACTCGGGTGGAATTATAGCGGCGGCCACGCAGCGTGGGCCGCGCGGCTCTTGTAAACTCCGCGTTCCATTAATGCGTCTGATTACGGAAGGATTCAAGCCATGACGGTGGTAAGCGTCGAACATGCGCTGGCGGGCAGGCTCCCGGCCGGCGGCGAGGTCACGGTACGCGGCTGGGTGCGTACGCGGCGCGACTCCAAGGCCGGACTGTCCTTCGTGAACGTCAGCGACGGTTCCTGCTTCGCCGCCATCCAGGTGGTGGCGCCCAACACGCTGCCCAACTACGAAACCGAGATCAAGCACCTGACCGCCGGCTGCGCCGTGGTCGCCACCGGCACGCTGGTGCCGTCGCAGGGCCAGGGCCAGAGCTTCGAGATCCAGGCCAGTGCGGTGGACGTGGTCGGCTGGGTGGAAGACCCGGAGACCTACCCGATCCAGCCCAAGGCCCACTCGCTGGAGTTCCTGCGCGAAGTGGCCCACCTGCGGCCCCGCACCAACCTGTTCGGCGCGGTCACCCGCATCCGCAACTGCCTGGCGCAGGCCGCGCACCGCTTCTTCCACCAGAACGGCTTCTACTGGATCAGCACGCCCATCGTGACCACCTCCGACGCCGAGGGCGCCGGGCAGATGTTCCGCGTGTCCACGCTGGACCTGGCCAACCTGCCCCGCGGCAAGGATGGTGCGGTGGACTTCTCGCGCGACTTCTTCGGCAAGGAAACCTTCCTGACCGTGTCCGGCCAGCTCAACGCCGAGGCCTATGCCTTGGCACTGAGCAAGGTCTACACCTTCGGGCCGACGTTCCGGGCCGAGAACAGCAACACCACGCGCCACCTGGCCGAGTTCTGGATGATCGAGCCGGAGGTCGCGTTCAACGACCTGGCCGCCAACGCGCAGCTGGCCGAAGACTTCCTGAAGTACATGTTCCGCGCCGTGCTGGACGAGCGCGGCGACGATCTGGCCTTCATCGCCGAACGCGTGCAGCCCGACGCGATCACCCGCCTGGAGGCCTTCGTCAACGCGCCGTTCGAACGCATCGACTACACCGATGCGATCGGCCTGCTGCAGAAGTCGGGCCACAAGTTCGAGTTCCCCGTGGAATGGGGCCTGGACCTGCAGACCGAGCACGAGCGCTGGCTGACCGAGCAGCATGTCGGCCGCCCGGTGGTGGTGACCAACTATCCCGAACACATCAAGGCCTTCTACATGCGCCTGAACGACGACGGCAGGACCGTCGCCGCGATGGACGTGCTGGCCCCGGGCATCGGCGAGATCATCGGCGGCAGCCAGCGCGAGGAGCGCCTGGACGTGCTGGATGCGCGCATGGCGCAGTTCGGCCTGGATCCGGCGCACTACGGCTGGTACCGCGACTTCCGCCGCTATGGCACCGTGCCGCACGCCGGCTTCGGCCTGGGCTTCGAGCGCCTGGTGGTGTACGTCTGCGGGCTGGGCAACATCCGCGACGCGATCCCCTACCCGCGCGCGCCGGGCAACGCGGAGTTCTGATCGATGCTGCTGTTCTTCGCCCTCTGCTTCGTCGGCATCGCCATCGCCGGGTTCTGTGCCTTCGTGATCTTCTGGCCGCTGACGCTGGTGCACATCCGTGACCGCCATGCGGCCTTGGGGGCGCAATGGGGCGAAGGCGCCTTCCTCAAGCCGGCCGCGCTGCGCTGGCTGCTGGGCGGTGGCTACCGCCGGATCACCGACAGCTCGCTGTCGGGCCTGGCGACGCCCGCACGGATCTCGCTGTGCGTGATCTTCGTGGGTGTGGGAATGGCGGGACTGCTGTGGCTGTGGGCGGTGGCGTTGGGATGAGCGATCACATGAGCGAACACTGGTACCTGGCCTCCCTGGGCCGCACGCTGATCTGGGCGCGCCTGCGCGTGCTGGAGGCGGGCACGGCCGAAGTGCTGGACAGCGACGGACGTACCCTGCCCTATGACAGCGAAGACACCGCGCGGGCCGCCCTGTTCGACGCCGAATTCGTCGCCTGGGACGGCCTGGACGAGGAGGATGCGCTGGCGCGCGGGTTCTCCCTGCACGACGTGTCGCCACCGCATGCCGACAGCGACGACATGCTACGGCCGATGATGGTGCAGTCGCTCGGCGGCCGCGCCTGAGACTGGCACGGTGTACACGCCGCGCGCGTTTGCCGAGACCGACCTGGTCGAACTGGACCGGCTGATCGCGCGCGACGCGTTCGTCACGCTGGTCACCGTCGCCGACGGCCTGCCTTTCGTCAGCCACCTGCCCGTGCTCTATGCGCGGGAGGGCAACCAGGTACTGATCGAAGGCCACTGGGCCAGGCCCAACCCGCAGGCACGCCACGCCGGCGCCGCGTTGATGATCGTGCATGGCCCGCACGCCTACCTCTCGCCCGGCTGGTATCCGGACAAGGAGGAAGCCGCGCGCGTGCCCACGTGGAACTACGCGGTGGCGCACCTGCACGGCAGGCTGGAGATCACCGAAGAGACCGGCGCCCTGGCCGGCATCGTCGATCGCCTCAGCCGGGTGAACGAAGCGTCCGTCGGCAGCGACTGGCGGTTCGAGCACGAGCGCGACGACCACGTGCGCCAGCTGCGCGGCATCATCGGCTTCCGCTTCGTCCCCGATCGGATCGAACTGAAGTTCAAGCTCAGCCAGAACCATCCCGCGATCAATGTAGCCTCCGCCGCCAGTGCCCTGCACCAGCTCGGCGGTGAGGGCAATCTCGCGATATCCGCACTGATGCAGGATCGCCTGGCGCGTCGCCCTGCGGGCGACTGAACCGCGCGGACGGGTCTTCGACCGCCACGACCACCCATCGGAACCGGATTGCGATGCCCGGGAGCGACATGCATGCTGGCCCCGCGAGCCGGCGCACCCGCGGGAATGCCGGAGACATCAGCGCATGACCGATGTCTTCGTGCATGGAAGCGCCTGATCGAGGGCGGCATTCCCTTCCCTTTGCGTTCTGGAGGCTGACATGGCACACGCTCCGCGTTTCCTGGGTTCCCTGCTACTCGCACTGCTGGCCCTCCCCGCCCTGTCCCTCGCCATCGCGCAGGACGGCGCACAGGACGACCCCTCGCCCGTCGAACAGGACGCCGGACAGGTGCTGGGCGAGCGCGCTGACCCGCCCGATCTGTCCGTGGATGCACCGCCCACCGGCTTCCAGCAGGTCGAGAATGCCGGCTCGGCGCACTTCAGCACATCGTCCAGCGAACACACGGAAACCGTCACCGAGACCCGTGAACACTCCTCGGGTTTCTCGGTGGGGATGGACGCGCCCGAAGTCCCCGTCGCCGGCGAGATCGCCAACAACCCGCCACCCCCGCCCGGCTGGCCCGGTGCGCGCCATGCCAATCACCCCGTGCCATCCGGCGCGGTGACGCAGGTGGATGCTGGCCCGATCTGGAACAACGACGACGCGCAGGACAAATGCCCGCAGACCTGCGCCCGCGCCGGTGGCGAGTGGAATGGCGACTGGCGCACCGTGGGTGCGCGCACGTCGGTATGCGATTGCGTGGCGGCGGGCCATGCATCGTCGCCGCCCTATGCGGGCGGGCGCGGCACTTCGTGCTCGGTGCCGCAGAATTTCCAGTGCAGGGGATGCGCCGTCTCGTGCCCGGCGGGACAGGCCGCGCACTGCACGCAGGGTGACCGCGGCATCTTCAACAAACCCGACTCCACCATCTGCGCCACCGATGCGAAGTGCGAATGCCGCTAGCCGCACGCGGCGCATCCAGCCGGATCCGCACGACGGCTTGGCGACCCTGCGCGGATAAAGGCTTGCCCCACCGCCTACAATGCCGCCATCTGGCAATGAGGCGCGGGGCATGGATCTGAATCTGGCGGGCAGGCACGCCCTGGTCTGTGGCGCTTCAGAAGGCATCGGCCGTGCCGCGGCGCGCGAGCTGGCCCTGCTGGGCGCCGATGTCACCGTGCTGGCGCGACGCGCCGAGGCGCTGTCCGGCGTGGCCGCCGCGCTGCCTGTGGTGGCCGACGGCCAACGGCATGGCTTCCGCGTGGCCGACGTGTCGCAGCACGAACGCTTGCGCGAAACGATCCAGGGGCTGGTGGCCGCGCAGCCGGTCCATATCCTGGTCAACAACACGGGTGGGCCTCCGGGTGGGCGCGCCATCGACGCGGAGACGGACGCCTACCTGTCCGCCTTCCAGCACCACCTGCTGGCCAATCAACTGCTTGCCCATGCCGTGGTGCCGGGCATGCAGGCCGTGGGCTGGGGGCGCATCGTCAACGTCATTTCCACGTCCGTGAAGGAACCCATCGCCAACCTCGGCGTGTCCAACACCATCCGCGGCGCGGTGGCCAGCTGGGCGAAGACGCTCTCGCGCGAGCTGGGCGGCGCGGGCATCACCGTCAACAACGTGTTGCCCGGCTACACACGCACGCAGCGGCTGGAACAGATCCTGCGCGACCGCGCGCGGCAGACAGGCAAGGACGAAGCCGCCGTCGCCGCCGCGATGTTGTCCAGCGTGCCGGCAGGCCGGTTCGCCGAGGCGGGTGAAGTCGCCGCAGCCATCGCTTTCCTCGCTTCGCCCGCGGCCGGCTACATCAACGGTGTCAGCCTGGCGGTGGACGGTGGCCGCATGCAGTCGATCTGAGCCGCGGGTGCCCCTGCCTGCAAAGGGGCTTGCCAATGCGGGTAAGCTAGTCAGGCACCAGGGCTATCGGGAACCGACGCGGCAGATGGAACGTTTCAGCCACTTCATCGACGGCGAAATGGTCTCTTCGACGGCCGGCGGTTGGCGCGCGGTCTTCGAACCGGCGACGGCCGGTGTCTATGCCGAGGTCGCCGACGGCGGCGAAGCGGAGGTGCAGCACGCGGTGGAAGCCGCAGGCCGCGCCCTGCCCGCCTGGGCCTCCCTGCCCAACTCCGAGCGCGCGCGCTGGCTGGAGAAACTGGCGCAGGCCCTGGAAGACCAGCTGCCGGCGTTCGCGCGCGCGGAATCGCGCGACGCCGGCAAGCCGCTGGCGCTGGCGCGCGACATCGAGATCCCGCGCGCGGTATCCAACCTGCGCTTCTTCGCGCATGCCGCTACCCAGTTCTCCAGCGAATCGCACCACGGCGAAGCCGGCCTCAACTACACCCTGCGGCCGCCGCTGGGCGTGGTGGCCGCCATCTCGCCCTGGAACCTGCCGCTCTATCTGTTCACCTGGAAGATCGCGCCTGCCCTGGCGGCCGGCAACACCGTCGTCGCCAAGCCTTCCGAGATCACCCCGGCCACGGCCACCCTGCTGGGCGAACTGGCCGCGCGCATCGGTTTCCCGCGCGGCGTGCTGAACATCATCCATGGCACCGGCCCTGCCGTCGGCGAGCCTCTGGTGCTGCATCCGGCGGTGAAGGCGGTGTCGTTCACCGGCAGCACCGGGGTGGGCCGCCGCATCGCCAGCCTGGCCGCGCCCCTGTTCAAGAAGGTGTCGCTGGAGCTGGGCGGCAAGAACGCCACGCTGGTGTTCGCCAACAGCGACTGGCGCGCGAACCTGGACACCCTGCTGCGCTCGGCGTTCCAGAATGCCGGCCAGATCTGCCTGTGCGGTTCGCGCCTGCTGGTGCAGCAGGCCATCCACGACGAATTCCGCGACGCCCTGCTGGAACGCGCTGCCACCCTGAAGGCGGGTGACCTTGACGACCCGGCCACGCGGCTCGGACCGATGGTGTCGCAGGCCCACTTCGACAAGGTGCTGGGCTGCATCGAGCGCGCCCGCAAGGAAGGGGGACGCGTCCTGCTGGGCGGGCACGCGCTCGACCGGCCCGGCTGGTACATCGCCCCGACGGTCATCGATGGCCTGGGGCCTGAAGCGCTCACCAACCGCGAAGAAATCTTCGGCCCGGTGGTCACGCTGCAGCCGTTCGACGACGAAAATCACGCGCTGGCCCTGGCCAACAGCGGAGACTATGGCCTGGCGGCCACCGTCTGGACGCGCGACCTGGACCGCGCGCATCGCGTGGCGGCGCAGTTGCGCGCCGGCATCGTCTGGGTCAACACCTGGATGACCCGCGACCTGCGCACGCCGTTCGGCGGCGTGGGCGCGTCCGGCCTGGGCCGCGAAGGCGGGCTGGAAGCCATGCGTTTCTTCACCGAACCCAAGAACATCTGCCTTGCCCTGCGATAATCCCCCATGACCCATCTAGACGAACTGCTGCAGAACAACCGCGCCTGGGCCGACCGCATCAAGCAGGAGGACCCGGGCTTCTTCAAGCGCCTTTCACAGCAACAATCGCCGCGCTACCTGTGGATCGGGTGCTCCGATTCGCGCGTGCCGGCCAACCAGATCCTCGGTCTGGACCCGGGCGAGGTCTTCGTCCACCGCAACATCGCCAACGTGATGTCGCACGGCGATCTGAATGCGTTGTCGGTGGTGCAGTTCGCCGTCGACATCCTGAAGGTCGAACACATCCTGCTGGTCGGCCACTACGGCTGCGGCGGCGTGCACGCGGCGATGACCGGCCTGCGCGTGGGCCTGGCCGACAACTGGCTGCGCCATGTGGCGGACGTGGCACTCAAGCATGCCGACCTGCTGGAGCAGGTGGACACCGAGTCGCTGCGGCATGCACGGCTGTGCGAGCTCAACGTCATCGAGCAGGTCTTCAACGTCTGCCAGACCACCGTCGTTCAGGACGCCTGGGCGCGTGGCCAGCCCCTGGCGGTGCACGGCTGGGTGTACAGCCTCTTCGACGGCCGCGTGCGCGAACTGGCCATGGACGTAGCCGCCGCCGACGAACTGCAACCCGCCTACCAGCGCGCCCTGGCCGGCGTGCCGCCCAAGGGCAAGCGGGATGAGTGACATCGTCCACGCCGGCGATGCACCCAGGCCGGTCGGCCACTATCCGCATGCGCGGCGCGTGGGCGACCTGCTCTTCCTGTCCGGCATCGGCCCGCGCGACCCGGTCAGCAACGCCATCGTCGGCAACGTGCACGACGCCGGGGGCCGCCTGATCAGCTACGACATCGACGCGCAGTGCCGTGCGGTGTTCGCCAATGTCCGGGCGGTACTGAAGGCCAGTGGCGCACGCTGGGAAGACCTGGTGGACGTGACGGTATACCTCACCGACATGGCGCACGACTTCAAGGCTTACAACCAGGTGTGGGCGGAGTATTTCCCTGACGCGGCAACCGCCCCCTGCCGCACCACGCTGGGCATCACCGCGCTGCCGACCCCGATCGCCATCGAACTGAAATGCATCGCGCACCTGCCGGAGCGCCGCTGACATGCTGCCCAATCCGCTCAACCTGCAGGCCTGGATCGAGGAACACCGCCACCTGCTGAAGCCGCCGGTCGGCAACAAGGTGATCTACGACGGCGATTTCATCGTCATGGTGGTCGGCGGCCCGAACGCGCGCACCGATTACCACTACGACGAGGGTCCGGAGTGGTTCTACCAGCTGGAAGGCGAGATGGTGCTGCGCATCCAGGACGACTTCGATGGCCGCCGCGGCGCCCTCCGCGACATTCCGATCCGCGCCGGAGAGATCTTCCTGCTGCCGCCGCGCGTGCCGCATTCGCCGCAGCGCATGCCCGGCTCGGTCGGGCTGGTGATCGAGCGCAAGCGTCTGCCGCACGAGGACGACGGCCTGCTCTGGTTTTGCGAGCGCTGCAACGAGAAGGTCTACGAGGAGTACTTCCACCTCAACGATATCGAGCAGGACTTCTTCCGCGTGTTCGAGGCCTTCTACCGCAACGATGACCTGCGCACCTGCAAGGCCTGCGGCCACCTGAATCCGCGCCCGAGCCGCTATGAGATGCAGGCGGACTCGCAGGCCGACATCACCTGAACTTGCACTTGCCCAATCTGGGCATTATCGTGCCCGATATGGGCATGAACAACGTTCCCCGGTCCGGAAAGGTCAGCGAAGCTGCGGCGCGCTACGCCAACGCCAGTCTGTCCGGCGCTCTGTTCACCACCACCCAGCAACGCGTGCTGGCCTGCCTGTTCGGCGAATCCGGGCGCAGCTACGCGGTCAACGAACTGATCCAGGCAACAGCCGCCGGCAGCGGCGCGGTCCAGCGCGAGCTGGCGCGGCTGGCCGGCAGCGGGCTGCTGACGGTCGAGCATGTCGGCAACCAGAAGCGCTACCGCGCCAACCCCGATGCCCCGATCCACGACGAACTGGTGTCCATCGTCCGCAAGACCTTCGGCCTGGCCGAGCCGTTGCGCGAAGCGCTGGCGCCGCTGGCCGGTCGCATCCACGCTGCCTTCCTGTACGGCTCGGTGGCCAAGGGCAACGACACCGCCCGCAGCGACATCGACCTGATGGTGATCGCCGACGACCTGGCCTACGCCGACGTGATGCTGGCGCTGCACCCCGTGGCCGAACGGCTGGGCCGGCAGGTCAATCCCACGGTCTACGCGCGCGACGAGCTGCGCACCCGCATCGACGCAGGGAACAGCTTCGTCACCCGCGTACTGCAACAACCACGGCAATGGCTGATCGGGGGCGAAGATGACCTCGCCGCTTGAGAAGCTGGCCACCCACAATGGCCCGCTGATCGCCGAACCTCCCGAGGAGATGGAAACCGCCGGCCTGCTGCGGTCAGGACTCGCGCGATTGGCCGACGCCCACAACGAAGCGCTGTCGCTGGAGAGCCGCTTCGACCTGGCCTACAACGCCGCCCATGCGCTGAGCCTGACGGCGCTGCGCCGCGCCGGCTTCCGCGCACGTCACCGCTACATCGTCTTCCAGGTACTGCCGCACACACTGGGACTCGGCCCCGAGGTATGGCGTGTGCTGGCCAAGGCACACGACCTGCGCAATCTGGCCGAGTACGAAGGTCACGTGGAGGTCGACCGCCGCCTGGTCAGCGACCTGATTGCTGCCAGCGAGCGCGTCTCCGACGCGTTGGAACGATGAGGCCGCACTGCATGCCGGCTGTCCCCTCGTCGCGGCACTGCAGCGCGAATCCCGTGCGGGCAGCCCCTACAATCCCATGATGCTGAAAATCGATACCCACGCACATTTCCTGCCCCGTGACTGGCCCGACCTGGCGGCCAAGTACGGTGACCTGCGCTTCCCGGTGATCCATCACGGCGACGACGGGCGCCATCGCATCTACAAGGATGGCAAGTTCTTCCGCGAGATCCTGCCCAAGACCTGGGATACCCAGGTGCGCATCGCCGACTACGCCACGTTCGGCGTGCAGGTGCAGGTCATCAGCACCGTGCCGGTGATGTTCAGCTACTGGGCCAAACCGCACCACGCGTTGGAGCTGCATCAGGCCCTCAACGACCACACCGCCGCCGCCTGCCGGGATTACCCACGCCACTACGCGGGCATCGGCACGGTACCGATGCAGTCGCCCCGCCTGGCCGTGCAGGAGCTGGAGCGCTGCATGGACCAGCTGGGCCTGCAGGGCGTGCAGATCGGCAGCCACGTCAACGACTGGAACCTGGATGCGCCCGAGCTGTTCGAGTTCTTCCAGGCGGCCAGCGAACTGGGCGCCGCCATCCTGGTGCACCCGTGGGACATGATGGGTGCGGCGTCGATGCCGAAGTACTGGCTGCCGTGGCTGGTCGGCATGCCCGCGGAACAGTCGCGTGCGGCCTGCTGCCTGATCTTCGGCGGCGTGCTGGAGCGACTGCCGGCGCTGAAGGTGTGTTTCGCCCATGGCGGCGGCAGCTTCCCGTACACCATCGGACGCATCGAGCACGGTTTCAACATGCGGCCGGATCTGGTGGCGACCGACAACCACCGCAATCCGCGCGAATACCTTGACCGCGTCTATTTTGATTCCTGGGTCGCCGATCCGCGCGCCCTGCACTACCTGCTGGACACCGTCGGCCACGAACGCGTGATGCTGGGCACCGACTACCCGTTCCCGCTGGGCGAACAGGAACCCGGCGCCGGCATTGCCGCACTGGGGCTGGATGAAGCCCAGCAGGCGCGCCTGTACCACGGCACCGCGCTGGAATGGCTGGGCCTACCCGCCTCGAGGTTCACGTGATGGCGCCCCCTGCAGGAGCGACGCCAGTCGCGACCGCACGGACCGGCATGGCGAAGACCTTCGATATCTTCCTGGGAAGCCAGTCCATCCGACGTCATCCCCAGCGACACTCCAGGGTCGCGACTGACGTTGCTCCTACAACCCGACCTTAGCCAACCCGATGACCGACCCGCTGTCCCGCACCCACATCATCGCCCTCGACGCCGCCGACCCGCTGCGGCCGCTGCGCAACGACTTCCTGATCCCGCGCCACAAGCACAACGACCAGGTGTACTTCTGCGGCAACTCGCTGGGCCTGCAGCCCCGTGGCGCGCGCACGCACATCCAGGAAGTGCTGGACAAGTGGGCGAACGAAGCCGTCGAAGGGCACTTCACCGGCAACGCCCAGTGGATGACCTACCACGAGCTGCTGCGCGAACCGCTGGCGCATGTGGTGGGTGCGCAGCCCAGCGAAGTGGTGGCGATGAACACGCTGACCACCAACCTGCACCTGATGATGGTCAGCTTCTACCGGCCCACCCCGGAACGGCCGGCGATCCTGATGGAGGCCGGTGCGTTTCCGTCCGACCGGCACGCGATGGAATCGCAGGTGCGCTTCCATGGCTTCGATCCCGCCACCGACCTGATCGAAGTGCAGCCCGACCAGCCCGACGGCACGCTCTCGATGGCCGCCATCGAGCAGGCCATCGCGACGCATGGTCCCCGCCTCGCGCTGGTGCTGTGGCCCGGCATCCAGTACCGCACCGGCCAGGCCTTCGACCTGTCCGAGATCGTGCGGCTTGGCCATGCGCAGGGCGCGGTGGTCGGCTTCGACCTGGCGCATGCCGCCGGCAACGTCCCCCTCCGCCTGCACGACAGCGGCGTGGATTTCGCGGTCTGGTGCCATTACAAGTACATGAACTCCGGCCCGGGCGCGGTGGCCGGGTGCTTCGTGCACGCGCGCCATGCGAACACCGACCGTCCGCGATTCGCCGGATGGTGGGGCCACGAGAAGGAAACCCGCTTCCGGATGGCGCCCGAATTCGTGCCCACGCCGGGCGCGGAAGGGTGGCAGCTCAGCAATCCACCCATCCTCGGGCTGGCACCGCTGCGCGCATCGCTGGAACTGTTCGAGAAGGCCGGGGGCATGGAAGCGATCCGCGCGAAGTCCCTCAAGCTCACCGGGCTTCTGGAAGCGCTCATCCGTGCCCGCCTGGGCGACGTCCTGCAGATCATCACCCCGGCAGACACCACGCAGCGCGGCGCGCAGCTTTCCCTGCGGGTGGCCGGCGGCCGCGAGCGCGGGCGCGAACTGTTCGAATACCTGCTGTCCGTGGGCATCGTCGGCGACTGGCGAGAACCGGACGTCATCCGCATCTCCCCCGCCCCGCTCTACAACCGCTACATGGACGTCCATCGTTTCGTCGAAGAGGTCGAGACATGGCGGGGGTTCTGAACATGACCATCCTGACCGGGAACGCCTGACTTGAATACACCCGCCCCGCGCTCCCTCACCATCATCGGCGCCGGCCTGGCCGGTGCGCTGCTGGCCACGCTGATGGCCCGTGCCGGCTGGCAGGTGGAGGTGTTCGAGAAGCGCGGCGACCCGCGCGTGAAGGGCTACGAAGGTGGCCGTTCGATCAACCTGGCGCTGGCCGAGCGCGGTCGCCACGCGCTGCGCATCGCCGACGCCGACGACGCGGTGATGCGGCAGGCCGTGATGATGCGCGGCCGCATGGTCCATTCGCTGGATGGCCGCCAGCAGCTGCAGCGCTATGGCCGCGACGACAGCGAAGTGATCTGGTCCATCCATCGCGGCGACCTGAACATCACCCTGCTCGACCTGGCGCAACAGGCCGGGGCCCGCCTGCACTTCCATCAGCGCCTCGAAAGCGTCGACTTCGACGCCGGCCATGCGCGTTTCGCCGATGACCATGCGGGTGGCAGCCGCGACATTCCGTTCGTCGCCCTGGTCGGCGCCGACGGGGCGGGGTCTTCGCTGCGCGCGGCCATGCAGGCGCGCCAGGATCTGGGCGAGCGCACGGAGTTCCTCGACCATGCCTACAAGGAACTGGAGATCCCGCCGGCGCGCGGTGGCGGCTTCATCATGGAACCCCATGCCCTGCACATCTGGCCGCGTGGCCACTACATGTGCATCGCGCTGCCCAACGACGAGCGCACGTTCACCGTCACGTTGTTCCTGCCCAATGAGGGCGATCCGAGTTTTGCCAGCGTGCGCAGCGGCGCCGACGCGCTGGCGCTGTTCCAGCGCGATTTCCCCGATGCGGTCCCGCTGATCCCTGCGCTGGCGCAGGACTGGGAGCGAAACCCCACCGGTATGCTGGCCACGCTCTACCTGGACCGCTGGCACATCGGTGCGCAGGCGGTGCTGCTGGGCGATGCCGCGCACGCCATGGTGCCTTTCCATGGCCAGGGCATGAACTGCGCCTTCGAGGATTGCGTATCGCTGGCGCGCCACCTGCAACAGGGAGACGATCTGGAAGCAGCCTTCGCCGCCTTCGAGGCCGAGCGCAAGCCCAACGCGCTGGCGATCCAGGAGATGGCGCTGGAGAACTACGTGGAGATGCGCGACAAGGTGGACGATTCGACCTTCCTGCTACAGCGCGAACTCGAGCTGGCCCTGCAGCAGCGCCACCCCGGGCGCTTCGTGCCGCATTACACGATGGTCAGCTTCATGCGCATTCCCTATGCCATGGCGCAGCAGCGCAGCGAGGTGCAGCGCCACTTGCTGATGCGGCATACCCGCGGCATCGCCGACCTGGCGGGTATCGACTGGGCGGCGGTGGATGCCGATGTGCTGGCCAGTCTGCCGGTGCTGGAGGACAGCGCGGGGTGAGCGCAGGCTTTACTTTCTGCGATCGCACCCACGCCCAACGTCCGTCGACGTTTCAACCGTGCCGTCGCAACAGCCGATGACAATGACGGACTGACCCCCTACCCATGTCTGCCACTTTTCTCTTCTGCGATCGCGCCCACGCCCACCTTCCGTCGACGTTTCAACCGTGCCGTCGCAACGGCCGATGGCAATGACGGACTGACCCCATACCCATGTCTGCCACTTTTCTCTTCTACGATCTGGAAACCTTCGGCGCCGATCCCCGTCGCACGCGGATTGCCCAGTTCGCCGCGGTCCGCACCAGCCCGGCGCTGGAGATCGTCGACGAGCCCATCAGCTTCTTCGTGCAACCGGCTGACGACCTGTTGCCCTCGCCCGCTGCCACGCTCATTACCGGGATCACGCCACAGCAGGCATTGCGGCAGGGCGTCAACGAGGCGGAAGCCTTCGCCCGCATCGCCGACGAGATGGGCCGGCCGGAAACCTGCACGCTGGGCTACAACAGCCTGCGGTTCGACGACGAGTTCGTCCGCCACGGCCTGTTCCGCAACTTCCACGAACCCTACGAACGCGAGTGGCGCGGGGGCAACTCGCGCTGGGACCTGCTGGACGTGATGCGGCTGATGCACGCGCTACGCCCCGACGGCATGGTCTGGCCGAAGCGGGAGGATGGCGCCACATCGTTCAAGCTGGAACAGCTCGCGCTGGCCAACCGTGTGCGCGACGGCGACGCGCATGAAGCCCTGTCGGACGTCCACGCCACCATCGGACTGGCCCGTCTGATGAAGCAGGCACAGCCCCGGCTGTGGGACTACGCACTGCAGCTGCGCGACAAGCGGTTCGCCGCGCGCCTGCTGGACACCACCGCGATGACGCCGGTGCTGCACGTGTCGCAGCGCTACCCCGCCCATCGCCTGTGCGCCGCCGCCGTACTGCCGGTGGCACGGCATCCGCGCTTCGACAACCGGGTGATCGTCTACGATCTGGACAGCGACCCGCAGGGCCTGTTGTCGATGTCGCCGGACGAGATCGCCAACCGGCTCTACACGCCGGCCGCGGACCTGCCGGAAGGCGAACAGCGCGTTCCGCTCAAAGAGGTGCATCTGAACAAGGCGCCGGCATTGGTGGCGTGGTCGCACTTGCGCCCGGCCGACCAAGAACGCCTGCAGATCGACCCGGCCGCCATCGAAGCACGCGCGCAGCGACTGCGCGACGCGGGGCCGGCGTTGGCGGAAAAGGTCCGCCAGGTGTTCGCCGACGAACGCGCGTTCGAGCGGCCGGATGCGGATGCATCGCTGTACGACGGCTTCCTTGCCGACGCCGACAAGCGCCGCTTTACCGATGTGCGCACCACCCCGCCCGAGTTGCTGGGCCAGCGCGACTTCGGGTTCCGCGACCCGCGCCTGCCGGAGCTGCTGTTCCGCTATCGCGCACGGAACTGGCCGACCACGTTGACGCACGACGAACGCCGGCGCTGGGATGATTACCGCCGCCTGCGTCTGGGCGGCGAAAGCGGCCTGTCCGAATACAGCTTCGACGGTTTCGACCGCGAGGTGGCCCAATTGCGGACATTGCATGCCGGCGATGGCACCAGGCTCGCGTTGCTGGACCAGATCGAGTCCTGGCGCGAGGACCTGCAGGCTACGCTCTGAACCACCGCGCCGACCTGGACGACCCGACCCGCATACCATGGCCACCTACTTCACCGACGCCACCTTCAAGTTCCTGCGCAGCCTGGCGCGCCACAACGACAAGACCTGGTTCAACGACCACAAGCCGCAGTACGAGGCCAATGTGCGGCAACCGTTCCTGCGCCTGTTGACCGACCTGCAGCCGGACCTGGCGGCGGTGAGCCTCCACTTCCGCGCCGATCCGAAGACGGTCGGCGGCTCGCTGTTCCGCATCCATCGCGACGCGCGCTTCTCCACGGACAAGTCGCCGTACAAGACCTGGCAGGGCGCGCGCCTGTACCACGAGCGCCACAAGCAGGTGCCGGCACCGTCGTTCTACTTCCACCTGCAACCGGGCGCGTGCTTCGTGGGCGCCGGCCTGTGGCACCCGGAGCCCGACACGCAGCGCCGCGTGCGGCAGTTCATCCTGGACAATCCCGGCAGTTGGAAGAAGGCCGCGCACGACGCGAAGTTCCGCAAGCGCTTCGAATTCGAGGAAAGCGAGAAGCTGGTGCGGCCGCCACGCGGGTTTCCCGCGGACTTCGAATTCATCGACGACCTGAAACACCGCAACTTCGTGTTCTGGCGCACGCTGGACAACGACATCGTCACCGGCCCGCGGTTGCGACAGGTGCTGGCCGCCGACCTGGCGGCCCTGGGGCCCTTCGTCGACTACCTGTGCGCCGCGCTGGACCTGGAATTCTGACCCTGCTGGAGACGATGCGCATGAAGAAATGGATCGCGCTGGCCCTGGTACTGCTGCTGGCCGTGCTGGGCTACGTGGCGGCCGGCCCCTATCTGGCCATCCACGGCATCCGCACCGCGCTGGCCGAGCAGGACACCGGCAAGCTGGAAAGGCATGTCGATTTCCCCGCGCTGCGGGTCAACCTGCGCGCCCAGGTCGAGGACTACCTGGCACGCCAGGCGGGGCCGGAGATCGCTTCCAACCTGTTCGGCGCCGCCGCGCTTTCCGTGGCCAACCAGGTGCTCGGCCGCGGCGTGGACACGCTGGTCACCCCGATGGGCATCGCCGCGATCCTGCAGGGCCGCGCGACGTGGAAACGCGCGATCGGCGAGACCGTCGGCGGCGACACCTACGCGCCGCCGGTGCCTGCCGACCCGCTGAAGGAAGCACGCCACCGCTACGAATCGCTTTCGCGGTTCACCGCGACCGTTCCGGACGCCGACGGCAATCCCGTGGTGTTCGTGTTCATCCGCCAGGGGCTGCGCTGGCGCCTGACCGACATCCGCCTGCCGCTCTGACCGCGCCGCGCGTCACGGGTTGGCCACGCCATGCGGGACGTGGCCCGCCGCCACATGCTGCCGCGCGCTGTCGATGTTGTGCTGCGAATCGTCGAAGAAGATGTCGGCACCGAAGGCCTCGAGGAACGGGCCCTTGTGCCGCCCGCCCAGGAACAGCGCCTCGTCCAGGCGCACGCCCCACTCGCGCAGCGTACGGATCACGCGCTCGTGCGCAGGCGCCGAACGCGCGGTGACCAGGGCGGTGCGGATGGGCGAACGCTCGTCGGCCGGGAACACCTGCTGCAACTGGTGCAGCGCCGACAGGAAGTTGCGGAACGGGCCGCCGGACAACGGCTCGCGCGCGCGTTGCTGCTCGTGCCGGCCGAACGCCTCCACGCCCTGCTCGCGCGAGATGCGCTCGCTTTCGTCGCTGAAGATCACCGCGTCGCCATCGAACGCGATGCGCAGCTGGTGTTCGTGCCGTTGCTGCGGCGCGCCGGCGGGAAGAATGGTCGCTGCGGCGATGCCGTGTTCCAGCGAGCGCCGCACCGATTCCGGGTTGGCCGACAGGAACAGGTCGGTACCGAAGGGCTTCACATAGGGCCAGGTGGGTTCGCCGGCGGTGAACGTGGCGCGCACGATGCCCAGCCCGTGATGCTGGATGGAATTGAAGATGCGCAGGCCGGTGTCGGCGGAATTGCGCGACAGCAGGATCACTTCCACCCGCGGCGTGTCTTCCGGCGCGCCGACGTTGAGGCCCAGCAGCTTGCGGACCACCGGGAACGCGATGCCAGGCGACAGAACGTCGTCCTCGTGGGTCCGTTGGTAGTCGCTGTAGGCCTCGACGCCTTCCCGTTCGTAAAGCGCGTGGCTTTCTTCCAGGTCGAACAGGGCGCGCGAGGTGACGGCAACGGTCAGAAGTCGTGGGGTGTTGTCGGCCATGGCGACAGTATCGGCCATGCCCCTATCCCCGCGCGAGCGGCCCCGCCGGTGGCCGCCCGAGAGTCAGGCCCCGGGCGGCGCGATGACGCGCAGCAGCGCCGGTGGCCCGCGCCGGTTGTCCGGCGTCACCGCACGCACCTCGACCTGCAGGTCGAGCGGTTTCTGTCCGGACGGCGGGCCATCCCGCCACATGAAGAGGAACTCACTGCGCCGCCCGTCGACACGGCCCGCGACGGGGCCTTCGGGGAAGATCGCCAGTCCCGGGTCTCCGCCAACCACGCGGAATTCGAACCCCAACTCCCGCAACTTGTAGTCGGTACCGCGCGGCCACTCCACGTTGACGGTCAGCAGCCCCGTGTCGTCACACGAGGCATGGCGCGTTCCCACGCCGCGGGTGACGCTGGCCACTTCCAGTTCGGGCGGCTGCAGGTCGCCGGCCACGCCCTCCTGCGCGGTCGGCACGACGGGCTGGAACGGCGTGATGCCGGAAGACAGGGAACAGGCCGAAGCATCGGCCACGCACATCAAGGCGCACAGCGCCCACGCGGACTTCATCTGCATCGTGACCCCTCCCCGGGCGGATGCGAACCGACACGTCACGCGCTGGATAGCATGGCGCGCGCTGGCGGACAAGTGGGGAGAGCTTGCTGGGCCCGGCCCTGGCGGCCTTTCGTTCGCAGGGCGCCGTGCCGTGCACCGCGTCATGTCCCGGGCCACGCGCGCATCGGCGCGACACGGTAGGGTGGCGCGACGACGCGCCTCAGACCATGAACTGCTCGCTGAGGATGCGTTCTTCCAGGTTGTGCTCGCGGTCGAACAACAACGTGACCATGCGGTCGCGCGATTCGCGGATGGTCACTTCCACCACGTCGCGGACTTCATGCGAGTCGGCGGTCGCGCTGACCGGCCGCTTGTAGGGGTCGAGCACGCGGAAGCGGACCTCGGTATCGGCCTTCAGGATGGCGCCACGCCAGCGACGCGGACGGAACGGCGCGATCGGCGTCAGCGCGATGGTGTGCGAGCCCAGCGGCAGGATCGGCCCGTGCGCGGAGAAGTTGTAGGCGGTACTGCCAGCGGGCGTGGCGGTCAGCACACCGTCGCAGATCAGTTCGTCCAGGCGGGTTTCACCATTGAGGTCGATCTGGATGTGCGCGGCCTGCCGGGTCTGTCGCAGCAGCGAGACTTCGTTGTACGCCAGCGAACCGGTGCTGGCGCCCGACTCGGTCAATGCGAGCATCTCCAGCGGTCGCAGCTTGGCCGGTTCGGCGGCGGCGATCCGCTCGACCAGGCCGTCCGAGCGGTAGTGGTTCATCAGGAAGCCCACCGTCCCCAGCTTCATGCCGAACACGGGTTTGCCCAGCGCACCGTGCCGGTGCAGCGTCTGCAGCATGAAGCCATCGCCCCCCAGCGCGCACAGCACGTCGGCCTGCTCCGGGGCATGCGAACCGTGCTCGCGCTGCAGCGCCGCGAGCGCCGCCTGCGCTTCAGGCGTGGGACTGGCGAGGAAGGCGATGCGCGGGTCGGACATCCTTGACTCCAGGTGGGCGATGCGTGGCTCAGGCAGGACAGCGGGCGATCGCTGACGTTACGTCGAGCGCAGCCGAAATCCTGTCGGGGTCGGTGATCATGAAGGCGCCGTGGTCACGGGTCCAGTAGTCGTAGGCGAGCGTGCGGATCGCGGGATCGGTGATGGCGAACGCGCCGTCGGCTTCGCGCGCCTCCAGCATCCTGCGGGTCGCATCGAACGCCTCGACGCCGGCCTGCTGGAACAGCAGGCGGCCGCCGCCATACGCGTCATACAGGCGCTTCTGCAGCTTCACGTTGCCGAGCAACATGCCCAGCACGCCATCCTTCAGTGCGGGATCTTCCGGCAGCGCATAGCCGTTGCCGCTGCAGGCGGCGTACGCCGCTATCGCCGCCTCGGCACGCTCCTTCTCCACGGCCGTCGGGCGCATGTTCCCGGCCTGGTCACGCACCCAAGCGCGCAGGGTCGGCGCCATGAACAGCGCACGTGCGCTGTCGGCACGCGCCTGCGAGTTGTCCCCGGTGATCTGGTCGGCGTAGACCGGCTGTCCCGCCACCTGTCCCACTTGCCGACGCGGCTCTGCCGCTCCCGCCGACAGCGCCCAGGACAACAACAGCCATCCCGCGTTCGTGCGCATCCTGCTTCTCCGCAAAACAGAAAGGGGCGACCCGAAGGTCGCCCCGATTCTAGCCAGTAAACGCGGCCGGCGTGCACCGGCCGCCGCCTCGCGGATCAGCCCTGCGACGCCAGCTGCCCCAGCCGCTGTACGGCGACCGAGGCCGTGGGGTAGTCCAGCGTCTTTTGCGCGGCCAGCTCGTTGAGCATGCTCAGCGTGAAGCGCAGGCCGGCGTCGTCGCGGCCCAGCCAGGCCTTGACCTTCGCATCGGCGGTGCTGCCCGGCATCGACAGCACGTGGCCGGTGAGCGTGCGCTGATGACTGGCCAGTTCGTCGCGCAGCACGCCACGCGCCACCGCATGCCAGCGGCCATCGACCTTGAGGGCTTCGATCTGGTCCTGCAGCCACGGCAGGTGCAGCGCCTCGCCCAGGCGATAGTGGGCCTTCGATACCTCGACCGGCTTGAGCTTGCGCGCACGGGCCAGTTCGATGATGTCGCAGGACGGCTCCAGGTACGGCAGCGCCGCGATCTGACCGGCCAGCGCGGCCGGCAGGCCCTTGTCCTTCCACGCCTGCAGGCTGGCGTTGTAGGCCGGGCGCAGCGAATCCGGCAGCACGCCGTCGGCGGCACGGATCTCGTTGAAGCCGTCGTGGTAGCGCTCCACCGCCGTGGCGATGGCCGGGATCGGACCCTGGCGGGTCAGCAGCCAGCGGGTGAAGTTGCGCTGCACCTGCCAGATCACCTGCAGGGCGTCGATCTGCACCGACTCGGGCACCTTGCCGTCCAGCGCATCGATCTGGTTCCACAACGCGCGCGCGTCCAGCGTCTCGCGGGTGATGGTGAAGGCCTTGGCCACTTCCGCCGGCGAACGGCCGGTGTCTTCCTGCATGCGCAGAATGAACGTGGCGCCCATGCGATTGATGGTGGTGTTGGTGACCGCGGTAGCGATGATCTCGCGCTTCAGCCGGTGCTTCTCCATCTCCGAGGCGTACTTCTTCTGCAGCGGTTGCGGGAAGTAGCGCTGCAGCTCCTTTGACAGGTACGGATCTTCAGGGATATCCGACTCGAGCAGCTGCTGGAACGCCACCAGCTTCGAGTACGACAGCAGCACCGACAGCTCCGGACGCGTCAGGCCCTGGCCGCGCGCCTTGCGTTCGGCCAATTCGGCGTCGGACGGCAGGAACTCGATCTGCCGGTCCAGCAGGCCCTGCGACTCCAGGGTCTGGATGAAGTGCTGCTTGGAGCCCAGGCGCGAGACGCTCATGCGCTCCATCAGGCTGATGGCCTGGTTCTGGCGGTAGTTGTCCCACAGCACCAGGTCGGCCACTTCGCCCGTCATGTCGGCCAGCAGCTTGTTGCGGGCGTCCATCGACAGCTTCTTCGCCTGCACCACGCCGTTGAGCAGGATCTTGATGTTCACCTCATGGTCGGAGGTGTCCACGCCGGCGGAGTTGTCGATGAAGTCGGTGTTGAGCAGCACGCCGTGCTGCGCAGCCTCGATGCGGCCCAGCTGGGTCAGGCCCAGGTTGCCGCCCTCGCCCACCACCTTGCAACGCAGGTCGCGACCGTCGACCCGCAGGCCGTTGTTGGCGCGGTCGCCGACATCGGCGTGCGTCTCGGTGGCGGCCTTCACGTACGTGCCGATGCCGCCGTTCCACAGCAGGTCGACCGGCGCTTTCAGGATGGCGCTCATCAGTTCGTTCGGCGTCATCGACTTCACGCCGTCGGCGATGCCCAGCGCGACGCGCACTTCCGGAGTGATGTCGATGGACTTGGCGCTGCGCGGATGGATGCCGCCACCCTTGGAGATCAGCCTGGCGTCGTAGTCGGCCCAGCTGGAACGCGGCAGTTTGAACATGCGGTCGCGTTCCTTGAACGACTTGGCCGCGTCCGGGTTCGGGTCCAGGAAGATGTGCCGGTGGTCGAATGCGGCCAGCAGGCGGATGTGTTCCGAGAGCAGCATGCCGTTGCCGAACACGTCACCGGACATGTCGCCGATGCCGACGCAGGTGAAGTCCTCGGTCTGGCTGTCGCGGTTCATCGCACGGAAATGGCGCTTGACCGATTCCCATGCGCCGCGCGCGGTGATGCCCATGCCCTTGTGGTCGTAACCGACCGAACCGCCGGAAGCGAAGGCGTCGCCCATCCAGAAGCCGTGTGCGATGGCCAGGCCGTTGGCGATGTCGGAGAACGTCGCCGTCCCCTTGTCGGCCGCGACCACCAGGTACGGGTCGTCCTGGTCGTGGCGCACCACGTCCACCGGCGGCACGATCCTGTTGCCGACGATGTTGTCGGTGATGTCCAGCAGGCCCTGGATGAACAGCTTGTAGCAGGCGATGCCTTCGGCGAGCACCGCATCGCGGTCCCCGCCCACCGGCGGACGCTTGACGAAGAAGCCGCCCTTCGCGCCGACCGGCACGATGACGGTGTTCTTCACCATCTGCGCCTTCACCAGGCCGAGCACTTCGGTGCGGAAATCCTCGCGGCGGTCGGACCAGCGCAGGCCGCCACGGGCCACCGGGCCGAAGCGCAGGTGCACGCCTTCCACGCGCGGGCCATACACGAAGATTTCGCGGTAAGGGCGCGGCTTGGGCAGGTCGGGCACCTTGGCCGAATCGAACTTGAAGCTGATCGTGTGGGCCGGCTGGCCATCCTTGCCGCGCTGGTAGAAGCTCGTGCGCAGCGTGGCCTCGATCGCGCCCATGAAGCCGCGCAGGATGCGGTCTTCGTCCAGGCTGGAGACGCGGTCCATCAGCTTCAGCAGCGCCTGGTGCGCGGCCTCGATCTGCTGCTCGCGCTTGCCACCACGGGCCTCGATCAGCACCGCCAGCGTCTTCGCCGCGGCCTCGTCATCGCCGCCCAGTGCCTTCAGCTGCGTGGCGAAGCGCTCCTGGCCTTCCTTGATCTGCGCCTTGCTCTCGCTGCCGGTCGCCGGATCGAAGCGGGCTTCGAACAGCTCCACCAGCAGGCGGGCAAGCAGCGGGTAGCGGTTGAGCGTCTCTTCCACGTAGCTCTGCGAGAACGGCACGCCAGTCTGCAGCAGGTACTTGCAGTAGCCGCGCAGCAGCGCGACCTGGCGCCAGGCCAGGCCGGCGCCCAGCACCAGCTTGTTGAAGCCGTCGTTCTCGGCGTCGCCGCTCCACACGCGGGCGAACGCTTCTTCGAAGGTCGCCGACAGGCGCTCCACGTCGAACGTGCCGTGCAGCGGTTCGACTTCGAATTCCTGGATGTAGCGCGGGCCCTCGGCGGTCTCCAGGCGGAACGGATGCTCGGAGATCACCCGCAACCCCATGTTCTCCATCAGCGGCAGCGCATCGGAGAGCGGAATGTCGCTTTCCTGCCGGTACAGGTTGAGCCGCAGACGCCCCTGGCCCGGACGCTCGCGGCGCGATTCGTGCAGGCTCAGGCGGAGGTCGTCGGGGCCGGTCAGGCCGGCCAGCAGCTCGACGTCACGGGCGGCGCCTTCCGGCGACACCACTTCGATGTAGCCGGCGGGCAGCGCACGGCCGAACCGGCTGGCCAGCTTCAGGCCGGCCGATTCGCCGTGGCGGCCGATCAACCGCTCGCGCAGGTCGTCCTGCCAGTTGCGCAGCAGGTGCGCGATGTCGCCTTCCAGCGACGCGGTATCCACCTCGACCTGTTCGCCGGCCTTGGGGCGGATGGTGAGGTGCAGCTGCGCCAGCGGCGACTCGCCCAGCTGCACCGAGCTGTCGACGTACTCGCCCCGCATGGCGTCCTTCAGCAGCGATTCGATGCGCAGGCGGACTTCGGTGTTGAAACGCTCGCGCGGGATGTACACCAGCGCCGAATAGAAACGCCCGTACCGGTCGCGGCGCAGGAACAGCTTGCTGCGTACGCGTTCCTGCAGGCCCAGGATGCCCATCGCGGTACGGTAGAGCTCGTCGTCGCTGGACTGGAACAGCTCCTCGCGCGGCAGTGTTTCCAGAATGTGGCGCAGCGCCTTGCCGCTGTGGCCGCTCGGCGACAGGCCGGACTTCTGCATCACGTATTCGTGGCGCTCGCGCACCAGCGGGATTTCCCACGGGCGGCGGTTGTAGGCGCTGGAGGTATACAGGCCGATGAAGCGCTGCTCCGCGACGGGATTGCCCTTCGCATCGAACTCCAGCACGCCGATGTAATCCATGTTGCCGGGGCGGTGCACGGTGGAGCGACGATTGGTCTTGGTCAGGATCAGCGCATCCACCGAGCCGCCCTGCGGCAGGTAGTGCGCGGCCAGCGTGTTGACGTTGCGCGGCGGCGTGGTGTCGCCATGGCGCAGCAGCCCCAGCCCGCTGTCCTCCACCGCGCGCAGGACGCCGGTGGCTTTCTCGACCCGGTACTCGCGATAGCCGAAGAAGGTGAAATGGTCGGCCGCGGCCCAGCGCAGGAATTCCTGCGCCTCGTGACGCCCCGCATCGCCGACCGGCAGTCGGCGGGTTGCGAAGTCATCGGCCAGGCCCAGCATCTTCTCGCGCATGCTGCCCCAGTCACGGACGATGGCCCGGACCTCGTCCAGCACACCGCGCACGCGCTTCTCGATGGCCGCCATCTGGTCGGCGGGCTGGCGATCGATCTCCAGCAGCATCAGTGATTCCGGCTTGCCCTCGCCCACCGTCGTGACCTTGCCCGCCTTGTCGCGGGTGAAGCGCACCAGCGGATGGCCCAGCACATGCACGCCCACGCCCATGTCGGCCAGCGCCATGCTCACCGAGTCGACGAGGAAGGGCATGTCGTCATTGACGATCTGCAGGACCGTGTGCGGCGACTCCCATCCCTGCGCCTTGGTGCTGGCGTTGAACACGCGCACATTGGCGGATCCGGGCTTGCGGGTGCGGGCGAACTCCAGCATGTTCAACGCAATGGCGGCCCAGGCATCGGCGCCGTGATGCGGATACTCGTCCTCTTCCATGCGCTTGTAGAACGCCTCGGCAAAGGCCTGCGTCTCGGCCAGCGACGACTTGCCCGACACGCGCTTGCGGATCGCCGACAGGATGGGGTCCAGCGAGAACGCCTGCGTCGTGCCACCTGCGGCCTTGGCCGCCGCCACGTCCGGTCGGGCAGCCACCTTTCCGGTGGGGGTCTTCTTCGGACTGACTGCCTTTGTGGCGGCCTTGCCGGCTTGCTTGCCCGGTTTGGACGGGGTGGCGGCTTTCTTCGAACTGCGCGCAGCGTTCATGCAGGAGGTAACTCTACGATTGGTAGTCGAATGGTTATTGTATCCCTCGCCGCGATGACAAGACTTGTTGCGAGGCGTCAAAAGTCGCGCTTGCAATCGCACGCAGGATTGTCTACCGGCGGGCACCGATGCCGGGCATCGCGCGTGATGCGCCGGCGACGCGGATACCCGAATGCGCGACCCGATCACGCCATGCGCGCACCATCCGCCACCGCATGGAGCGCCCATCCCAGAGCCCTGCACTCCCCAGCCGCTTTCACGCCTCCGCTTCCGGGCGTTGTGCACGGATTCCGGACGCTTTCAAGGCTTCCTAAATTCTAAACTGGACGGTATAGTCCAATCGCCATGAGCCCCTCCCCCGCACTGTCGGTTATCGAACAGCGCCGCCTGCGTGTGCACGCGGCGGTCAGGGAACTGCTCAGCGAGCAGGGTTTCAAGGTCAGCATGGAAGCGGTGGCCGCGCGCGCCGGATGCTCGAAGCAGACCCTCTATGCGCAGTTCGGCAACAAGCAGGGGCTGCTGCGCAGCCTGATCGAGGAACACCTGGACCTGGCCACCACGCCGCTGGCACGCGACGTGGAAGACCCGCGCGGCACCCTGCTGGCATTCGCCGTGCAACACCTGGAACACCTGTGCGACCCGTCGGTGATGGCCACCAACCGGTTGCTGACCGCGGAAGCGCACCATTTTCCGCAAGAAGCGCAATCCCTCTACCACGATGGCTGCGATACTCTCCAGCAGAGGCTGGCCGACTGGATAGGGAATGCGATGCGCCAGGGCCGGCTGAGGCATGACGAACCGCACTTCGCCGCCGAGATGCTGCTGGGCATGATTGCCGGTCTCGACCTTGAACGGCAGCGCTTCGGCGTGGCGCATCGCGCCAGCGATGCAGCACGTCAGCGGTGGGCACGGTTCGCGGTGGATGCGTTCCTGCGTGCGTTCTCGCCTGATGCGAAACACCGCGCCGATGATGGGCGCACCGATCCACCGACCGTGGTGCGCCTTCGCGCCCCGGCCGGACGCACCACTCCCAAGAACTCGAAAACCTGAAACGGAGCTTCCCATGACCTCCCCCGTCCGTCATTACGCCCTTGCCGGCGCTGTCCTGTTCGCGCTGGCCGCGTGCAGCAAACCCGAAGCCCCGCAGATGCCCACGCCCGAGGTGGGCGTGGTGAAGGCGACGCCGCAGAGCGTGCCGCTGCAGCGCGACCTGGTCGGGCGGCTGTCGGCGTTCCGCAGCTCGGACGTACGCGCCCGCGTGCCGGGCGTGCTGGTCAAGCGCGTCTACGAAGAAGGCAGCGAGGTGAAGGAAGGCCAGGTGCTGTTCCAGATCGACCCCGCGCCGCAGCAGGCCGCGCTGAGCGCCGCACAGGCCAACCTCGCATCGGCGCAGGCGACCTACGCGAACGCCAAGGTCGCGGCCGACCGTGCGCGCCAGCTGGCACCGCAGAAATTCGTTTCCCAGTCGGACCTGGACAACGCGCAGGCCGCCGAGCGCAGTGCGGCCGCCGCCGTGCAGCAGGCGCAGGCCAATGTCGCCACCGCCCGCATCAACCTGGGCTACACGAGCGTCGCGGCCCCCATCGCGGGCCGTGCCGGCAAGCAGCAGGTGACCGAGGGCGCGCTCGTGGGCCAGGGCGACGCCACGCTGCTGACCACGGTGGACCAGATCGACCCGTTGTACGTGAACTTCTCGCTCGGCATCAACGAACTGGAATCGATGAAGGCCGCCCAGCGCGACGGCAGCCTGCAACTGACCGGTGAGGGCGAAGCCAAGGTACAGGTCATCCTCTCCGACGGCAGCGTCTTCAGCAAGGAAGGCCTGCTGGATTTCTCCGACACCGTGGTGGATCCCGCGACCGGCGCCGTCTCGCTGCGTGCACGCATTCCCAACCCGGAAAAGTCGTTGCTGCCGGGCATGTTCGTGACGCTGAAGGCCACGCTGGGCGAACGCAAGAACGCCTTCCTGATCCCGCAGGACGCGGTGCTGCGCGACGCCGGTGGCGCCTACGTGCTGCTGGTGGGCGCCGACGGCAAGGTCGCGCGCAAATCGGTGACGACCGAGAGCCCGCGTGACGGCCAGTGGGTGGTGACGTCCGGCCTGGCGGCCAACGACCAGGTGATCGTGTCCGGCGTGCAGAAGGTGCAGCCGGGTGCGCCTGCCAAGGCGACGCCCTGGAAGCCGGCCGCTCCGGCTGGCCAGCAACCCGCCGCTGCCGCCGCGCCGCAGAAGTAAGGGACGACCCCCATGCCCAAGTTCTTCATCGACAAACCGATCTTCGCCTGGGTGGTGGCGATCCTGATCTCGCTGGGTGGCGTGATCGCGATCTTCAACCTGGGCGTTGAGTCCTATCCCAACATCGCCCCCCCCCAGGTGGTGGTGAATGCCAGCTACCCCGGCGCCAGCGCGGAGACCGCCGAGCAGGCGGTCACCCAGATCATCGAACAGCAACTCACCGGCATCGACAACCTGCTGTATTTCAGCTCGTCGTCCGATGCCACGGGCGGTGCCAGCATCACGCTGACCTTCCAGACCGGCACCGACCCCGACATCGCGCAGGTGCAGGTGCAGAACAAGGTCGCCCTGGCCGAACCGCGACTGCCCACCGAGGTGGTGCAGCAGGGCGTGGTGGTGGCCAAGGCCAATGCCGGCTTCCTGATGGTGGCCGCGCTGCGTTCGGAGAATCCGGCCGTGGGCCGCGAACAGCTGAACGACATCGTCGGTTCGCGCGTGCTCGACCAGATCTCGCGCATCCCCGGCGTGGGCAGCACGCAGCAGTTCGGCAGCGAATACGCGATGCGCATCTGGCTGGACCCGAACAGGCTGCAGGGTTACAGCATGTCCACCAGCGAAGTGCTGGCGGCCATCCGCAGCCAGAACGTGCAGTTCGCCGCCGGCTCCATCGGTTCCGACCCGGCACCGGAAGGCCAGGGTTTCACCGCCACCGTCACCACCGAGGGCCGCTTCAACTCGCCGGAGCAGTTCGAGAACATCATCCTGCGCGCCAACAGCGACGGCACCACGGTGCGGCTGAAGGACGTGGCCCGCGTCGCCATCGGCGCCACCGCCTACGGCTTCGAGACGCAATGGAACGGCGCGCCCACCGCGGCGTTCGCCGTGCAGCTGCTGCCCGGCGCCAACGCGCTGAACGTGGCCGGCGCGGTGCGCGCGAAGATGGACGAGCTGCAGCCCAGTTTCCCGCAGGGCGTGCAGTGGTTCTCCCCGTACGACAGCACCACCTTCGTGCGCATCTCCATCGAGGAAGTGGTCAAGACGCTGATCGAGGCCGTGATACTGGTGTTCCTGGTGATGCTGATCTTCCTGCAGAACCTGCGGGCGACGATCATTCCCACGCTGGTCATCCCGGTGGCGCTGCTGGGCACCTTCCTGGGCATGACGGTGATCGGCTTCACCATCAACCAGCTGACCCTGTTCGGCATGGTGCTGGCCATCGGCATCGTGGTGGACGACGCCATCGTGGTCATCGAGAACGTCGAACGCATCATGACCGAGGAGGGCCTGCCACCGAAGGAGGCCACCCGCAAGGCGATGGACCAGATCACCGGCGCGGTGATCGCCATCACCGTGGTGCTGTCGGCGGTGTTCATACCGTCAGCGCTGCAGGGCGGCTCGGCGGGCGAGATCTACAAGCAGTTCGCGCTGACCATCGCCATCGCGATGGTGTTCTCGGCGTTCCTGGCGCTGGGCTTCACCCCTGCCCTGTGCGCCACCCTGCTGAAGCCGACCCACAGCGGCAAGTCCAACGTGGTGTTCCGCACGTTCAACAAGTACTACGACAAGATCGCCCACACCTACACCGGGCACATCGGCAGTGCCGTCCGCCATGCGCCCCGGTGGATGGTGGTGTTCGCGGGCCTGACCCTGCTGTGCGGCTTCCTGTTCACCCGCATGCCCGGCAGCTTCCTGCCTGAGGAAGACCAGGGCTACGCACTGGCCATCGTGCAGCTGCCGCCGGGCGCCTCCATGGAGCGCACCAGCAAGGTCTTCACCCAGATCCGCAGCACGCTGGAGAAGATCGAAGGCTATGACGGCATGATGCAGGTCACCGGCTTCAGCTTCGTGGGCCAGGGCGAGAACGTCGGCATGGCGTTCATCCGGCTGAAACCGTGGGAGGAGCGCAAGATCGATGCCGCCGGTTTCATCCAGCAGGCCAACGGCGCGCTGTTCGGCATCAAGGAAGCGGGCATCTTCGTGGTCAACCTGCCCACGGTGAACGGGCTGGGCCAGTTCGGCGGCTTCGACATGTACCTGCAGGACCGCACCGGCCAGGGCCAGAAGGCGCTAGTCGAGGCACGCAACATCCTGCTGGGCAAGGCCGGCCAGAATCCCGTGCTGACCGGCGTGCGTCCGAACGGCCTGGAAGATGCGCCGCAGCTGAAGTTGAACGTGGACCGCGTGCAGGCGCAGGCGATGGGCCTGTCGCTGTCGGACATCTACAACTCGATCGGCCTGATGCTGGCACCGGTCTACGTCAACGACTTCTTCTACGAAGGCCGCATCAAGCGCGTCACCATGCAGGCGGATGCCCCGTTCCGCATGAGTCCGGAATCGCTGGGCAACTTCTACACGCCCAGCAACCTGCAGAACGGCGCGATGATTCCGCTGACCAACGTGGTGAAGTCGGAGTGGATCACCAACTCGCCCTCGCTGACCCGCTACAACGGCTATGCCGCCATCAACATCGTGGGTTCGCAGGCCCCGGGCCGCAGTTCGGGCGAGGCGATGAAGGCGATGGAAGACATCGTCAACAATGATCTGCCCGCGGGCTTCGGCTTCGACTGGACCGGCATGTCGTACCAGGAAATCCTGGCCGGCAACACGGCCACGCTGCTGCTGGTGCTGTCGATCGTGGTGGTGTTCCTCTGCCTGGCGGCGCTGTACGAAAGCTGGTCGGTGCCGGTGTCGGTGCTGCTGGTGGTGCCGCTGGGTGTGCTGGGCGCCATCGTGTTCGCGATGCTGCGTGGCCTGCCGAACGACATCTTCTTCAAGATCGGCCTGATCACCATCATCGGCCTGGCCGCGAAGAACGCCATCCTGATCGTCGAGTTCGCGGTGGAACAGCGCCGCGAAGGCAAGACGCTGCGCGATGCGGTCATCGAGGCATCGCGCCTGCGTTTCCGCCCGATCCTGATGACCTCGTTCGCGTTCATCATGGGCGTGCTGCCGATGGCCATCTCCACCGGCGCCGGCGCCAACGCCCGGCACGCGATCGGTACCGGCGTGATCGGTGGCATGGTGTTCGCGACGTTCCTCGGCCTGCTGCTGATCCCGGTGTTCTTCGTGGCGGTCCGCCGCATGCTGGGCGACAAGATGGACGAACCGTCCAGGGAATACCTGGCCGAGCACAACAAGCCCCCGGCACGCTGATCCGGTGATGCCGTAAAAACGAAAAACCCCGGCCTTGCCGGGGTTTTTCTTTCAGGAAGCTCATTGCGGGACAGAAGCATCTACCGACCATTCAAGCCAGGCCCACTGACGAGCTCCCCTGCTGGATCAGCACGCATCAACCTCCAACATGCAGAACCGGCCGCCCCTCATCTATCACTGGGCCGCGAACACCGATCGCAGCGATGTGGCGACCAGCGCTTTGTCCGATTCATGCCACTCCGTGACAATGCCTCCCGGAATCCAGCACCCGAATTCCGGGTGATAGCCAGCCACCAACCCGCCGCTGCAACCCCTTGGAGATCGTGCCTGCTGTCGCTTGCCTGTCACGGGATTGAAGACCTGATCGGCGTCGTAGCGCAATGTAAAACTTGCCCCCGGTGCAATACTGGATGCCGTTGGAAAAGGGGCGGAATCGTAGAGAACGATGCGCAGACAGTCCAAGACGAATGGTCGGCGTAGATGCTTCTGCTTGTTCGACGACTGTGGAAACCCGTAAGCGATCCAGAGTTGCGCGGGCACCTGCGCATGTGCGATGTCGAACGCGCCTCCCAGTCGGTCCGCCTCATTTTCATCGAGCGGAAGAATGGCGACATCGAGTGAGTCATAGCAAGCCCACTTTCTATTTCCCAATTCCAGCCGCTCGTTGTTCATGGACAAAGCCATGAGCCCGTGATCGGCGTAGTGGGAATTGTAGAGCCCCGTGCGATCGCATATCGCATGCAATGCGGTAACCAGGCATGGTCCGCCGTCGTCCCTCAACAGAGTGGCTGTGCCGACGACCTGTAACAGCCCATGCACCGAGGTGCAGAGGGCCACGCAGGGAGCACCGCGAGGTAAGAATGCGTGAATTGCTGCTGCGGCTTCTTCGACCCCCGGCATCATTGCATGTGCACGTTGCGCTTCATTCGAACAACGCTGGTGTCTGGTGGCGCACGCCAGCGGATCGACGGCCAGGCCGCGGCTGTACCATTCTCCAACTTCGACACTTGATGCCATGGCGGGCATGGGTAGATTCCTGGCGCCATGGACCGTCATGGCAACGCGTTATCGTAGCCCGGTCATGTCGGCTGCTGAGCTGCGTGCATAGCAAGAAAGAGCGACGGCGCCGGACAAGCCTTCGATCTACTTGGCCGCGTTGCCCGTGGGTGCCACGTAGGCCCTCCGCGCCGCCTTGACCGCCTCGTGATTCTCGGCCGCCCATTGCGCCAGCATCTCCACGCGTTCGAAGAACGAATGCCCCAGCGGCGTCAGCGTGTAGTCCACCCGCGGCGGGATGGTGGGAAACACCGCACGCGCCACCAGGCCGTCCTGTTCAAGCTGGCGCAAGGTCTGCGCCAGCATGCGCGGCGAAATGTCGGCGATGCGCTTGCGCAGTTCGGAGAAGCGCAGTGTGCCCATGGCGAGTTCGTGCAGGACCAGCACGGTCCAGCGGTCGCCCAGGCGATCCAGCACGTCGCGGATGGGGCAGTTCTCGGTGAGGACCAGGGATTGACGATGCAGGGTCATGGGATGGCCGTGGACGGGGTTACCTGGCAGTAACCGGGTTACTCGAAACTCCCTGCTTGTACCGCGGAAGCCCTTTACTACCATAGGGTAACCAACAACCGTTCCGTTACCAAGGGAAGCCACTCCGCCATGAATGCCTCCACCCCCACCCTGCTGGTCACCGGTGCCTCCGGTCATCTTGGCCGTGCGGTGATTAACCACCTACTGGCCGCGGACGTGCCCGCCCACCGCATCATCGCCACCAGCCGCACGCCGGACACGCTGGCCGACCTGATGGCCCAGGGCGTCAACGTACGCGCCGCCGACTTCGACGATCGCGTGTCGCTGGAGACGGCTTTCACCGGGGCCGATCGCCTGTTGCTGGTGAGCACCGACGCCCTGCTGGAGCCGGGCAAGCGTCTGCGGCAGCACCGCACCGCGGTGCAGGCCGCGGTGGCGGCGGGCGTGCAGCACGTGGTCTACACCTCGCTGCCGGTACCCGAGACCTCCAAGGTCAGCTTCGCGCCGGACCACCTGGGCACCGAACAGGCCCTGGCCGCGTCGCCGTTGACGTGGACCGTCCTGCGCAACGCGTGGTACTTCGAGAACCTGCTGCATACCGTGCCGGGCGCCCTGGGGACTGGCCAATGGTTCTCCGCGGCCGGTGACGGCGGCATCGCCTACATCGCACGCGACGACCTGGCGCGCGCCGCCGCCATCGCACTGGCAGCGGACGACAGCCGTTCGCGGACGCTCACCCTGACCGGGACGCAGGCCTGGAACGCGCGCCAGCTAGCGGCGCGGATCAGCGACGCCACCGGCAAACCGCTCCAGGTGGTGGACGTGAGCCTGGAGCAGCTGACCCAAGGGTTGCAGGCGCACGGATTCCCGCCCGTGCTGGCGGATGTGTTCGCTTCCTTCGATGCCGCCACGGCCGCGGGCGACCTGGGGGTAGTCACGGATGACTACACGCGACTGACGGGACGTGCGCCCGAATCCCTCGATGCCTGGCTGCAGCGCAACGCCGCCGGCCTGGCCAAGGCCTGAGGCGGAAACAGGAACCCCGGCCTTGGCCGGGGTTCTCTGGTCATCCTGGGGAACGCCGACTCAGGCCTGCTTGGCCTTCTGGCTGGCGATCCACTGGTCCACGCGACGCTCCAGCAGGGTCAGTGGCAGCGCACCACCCCCCAGCACGGTGTCGTGGAAACCCTTGATGTCGAACTTGTCACCCAGTTCCGTTTCCGCCTTCCGGCGCAGGTCCTGGATGCGGATCATGCCCACTTTGTAGGCCGTGGCCTGGCCCGGCATGATCAGGTAGCGCCGCACTTCCGACTTGATCGCTGCCAGCGGCACCGCGCTGTTGGCGTCGAAGTACTCCACCGCCTGCTGTTCGGTCCAACCCTTGGCATGCAGGCCGGTGTCCACCACCAGGCGGATCGCGCGCCACATCTCCGAGCTCAGGCGACCGAACTCCGAATACGGATCCTGGTAGGTGTTCGGCATTTCCTTGGCCAGCCACTCCGAGTACAGGCCCCAGCCTTCGGAGTACGCGGTGAAGCCCGCCTGCGTGCGGAACTTCGGCACGCCGGTGAGCTCCTGCGCGATGGAGATCTGCATGTGGTGGCCGGGCAGGCCCTCGTGGTACGCGATGACTTCCAGCTCCGGCTTCGGCATGGCGTTCATGTCCGACAGGTGCGCGTAGTACACGCCCGGACGCGACCCATCCGGCGTGCCCGGGAAGTAATGCTGGGCGGCGCCGTCCTGCTCGCGGAAGGCCTCCACGCGCTTCACTTCCAGGTCCGCCTTGGGCAGCAGGCCGAAGTAGTTCGGCAGTTCCTTCTTGATGTTGGCGATGGCCTTGGTCGCTTCGTCGATGTAGGCCTGGCGACCGGCATCGGTGTTGGGGAACGCGAACTGCGGATCGCTGTCGATGAAGGCGAAGAAAGCATCCAGGTCGCCCTTGAAGCCCACCTTGTCCTTCAGCGCCGTCATTTCACCCTTGATGCGCTCCACTTCCTTCAGGCCCAGCGCGTGGATCTCCTCGGCCGTCATGTTGGTGGTGGTCATCTGGCGCAGCTGGTACTCGTAGTACGCCTTGCCGTTCGGGTGCGTGCTGCCGACGCCCGTGGCGTTTTCCGCCGCGTTCGGCAGGTCTTCCTCGCACCAGGCGATGACGCGTTCATAGGCGGGCTTGAACTGCTCCAGCAGCGCCTTGCGTGCTTCTTCCTTCAGCGCGGCGCCGCGTTCGGCGCTGACCTTGCCATTCTTCACCAGCGCATCGGCCTTGGCCTGCGCATCGGCCCAGATCGCCGAATCCTTGCCCGCGGAGAACGGGGCGCCGGTGATGACCTTCTTCGACTGGTCGATCACGCCCTCGTAGGCGAACCTGGGCGGGCGGATGCCCTGACCGGCGGACTTGCGCGCACGCTCAAGCAGCTGGTCGAAGGCGCGCGCACTGGCATTGAGTCGCGACACGTAGGCCGTGTAGTCCGATTCCTCTTCCACCTTGTGGAAGCTGATCATCACGGTGGGGAAGAAGCTCTGTGCGCCATTCATCTGGTCGAACGCATAGCCGTCCACCAGGAAAGGCAGGCCGTCGCGTGCGTTCTCGTACTGCAATTTCCACAGGTCGTAGGAGAACTTGCCCTCGTCGCTCAGCTTGGCGTAATCGAAGGTCTTCTCCATTTCCTCGACGCTCGCCTTCTGCCAGGCCACCTGGTCCTGCTGGGCCTTTTCGGAGAGGTCATCGATCTGGTCGTACAGGTCCTTGCGACCCTGGAAGGTCAGCTGCAGCGGACTGAACTTGAGTTGTTCCTCGTACTTCTTCTCGAACCACTGGTTGAGGCGTTCGGTCTCGGCCGCGATATCGGCCTGTGAAACGGTGGCGGCGGGCGTGGCGGCCGTGCCGCTTTCCGGCGAAGCAGCGCGGTCGCAGGCGGTCAGGGCCAGCGCCAGGGCACAGACGATCAGGGTCTTACGCATCGGGTTCTCCAGGAGGGACAGGGGAGACAGACCCCCGCACCCGAGCACTCTAGCGGACCGTGCGGCGGCGCGTCCCATTACTAAAGATGGGGGGGCGCCAAGGCGGCCCCTGGACATGCAGGACGATGAACGCGCCGCCGCGCGCCGGGGTGGCGAACAAAAAAGTCTTCCGGCCCGACGACACCCGGACCAGCAGTATCCGCACCCCCCAAAAACGAAAACGGGCGCCACCCGCAGGCAGCGCCCGTTGCAGGAACCCGCCTCAGCGCAGGCCGGTTTCGTTGCGGGCAATGACCAGGCGCTGGATCTCGCTGGTGCCCTCGTAGATCTCGGTGATCTTGGCATCGCGGAAGTAGCGTTCCAGCGGCATTTCCTTGGAATAGCCCATGCCGCCATGGATCTGTACGGCCTGATGGGTGATCCACATGGCCGCTTCGGACGCGGTCAGCTTGGCGATGGCCGCCTCGTTGCTGAAGCGCTGGTCCTGGCCCTTCACCCAGGCCGCGCGCAGCGTCAGCAGCGTGGCGGCATCCAGCTTGCACTTCATGTCGGCGATCTTGGCCTGGGTCATCTGGAAGGTACCGATCGGCGCACCGAAGGCCTTGCGCTCCTTGACGTAGGCGAGCGTGGCCTCGTACGCGGCCCGCGCGATGCCGATGGCCTGGCTGGCGATGCCGATGCGCCCGGCATCCAGCACGCCCATGGCGATCTTGAAGCCCTCACCTTCCTGGCCCAGCACGTCGTCGGCGGCGACCACGTAGTCGGTGAACTCGATCTCGCAGGTGGCCGAAGCCCGGATGCCCAGCTTGGGTTCGGTCTTGCCGCGGTGGAAACCCGGCAGCGCGGTATCGATCAGGAACGCGGTGATGCCGCGCGCGCCTTTTTCAGGCTCGCTCATGGCGAACAGCACGATGTACTTCGCGACCGGTCCGGAGGTGATCCAGCTCTTCTTGCCGTTGATGACGAAGCTGCCGTCGGCCTGCTTGACCGCCCGGCACCGCATCGACGTGGCATCGGAGCCGGACTGCGGCTCGGTCAGCGCGAAGGCGCCGATCTCCGCCCCTTCGGCGATCGCGCGCACGTACTTCTGCTTCTGCGCCTCGGTGCCGAACTTCAGGATGCCGTTGCAGAACAGCGAATTGTTGACCGACATGATGGTGGAGTGCGCGGCGTCGCCGGCGGCGATCTCGATCATCGCCAGCACATAGGCGATCGGATCCATGCCCGCGCCGCCGTACTCGGCCGGCGCTTCGATGCCCATCAGCCCGTTCTCGCCCAGCAGGCGGATGTTGTCCAGCGGGAACTCGCCCAGCTTGTCGAAGTGCTCCGCACTCGGCGCGATCTTTTCCTGCGCAATCCGGCGCGCCACGTCCTGGATCATCAACTGTTCTTCGGTGAATGCGAAATCCACGGCTGTTGCCCTTCACTGTTTGTTGAATACCAATTGTAACCCGCGACCATCCGTGGGCGTATGCCGGGGTTGACCCGCACCCCTCCCGACCGGACAATATCTTTATATCGCGATAGGAAGATATTTATGGATCTGGAAGCCTGGTCCAGCCGGCTGAAAGTCTTCGCCGACGCCACCCGCGTGCGCCTGCTGGCGCTGCTGGAGCGCGAGGAACTGACCGTGGCCGAGCTGTCGGCGATCACCCAGCTGGCGCAGCCCCGCGTGTCCACCCACCTGGCCCGGCTGAAGGAAGCCAACCTGGTGCGCGACCGCCGCGCCGGCGTCTCGGCCTATTACCGGTTCGACGAGGAACACCTGGATGCCGTGCAGCGCGAGCTCTGGCGCAGCCTGCGCCAGGGCAGTGACGATCCGCTGCTGCGGCAGGACGCCGAGCGCGTCGCCTCCGTGCTGGCCAACCGTGCGGCCGACCAGAACTGGGCGGACTCGGTCGCCGGCGACATGGAACGCCACTATTCCCCCGGCCGCACCTGGGAAGCCCTCGCGCGCACCGCATTGCCTCTGCTGGAGACCGGCGACGTGCTGGACATCGCGTCCGGCGACGGCGTGCTGGCCGAACTGCTGTCGCCGCACGCCAAGCGCTACGTCTGCGTGGACACCAGCGCACGCGTCGTGGCCGCGGCGGGCGAACGCCTGCGCCGCTTCCCCAACGTCGAGGTGCGCGAAGGCGACATGCATGCCCTGCCCTTCAAGGACAACAGCTTCGACCTGGTCGTGCTGATGCATGCCCTGACCTATTCGACGAAACCCGCCCAGGCGGTCAGCGAAGCCGCCCGCGTGCTGCGCAAGGGTGGCCGCCTGCTGCTGAGCAGCCTGGCCAAGCACGAACACCGCTCGGTGGTGGAAGCGTATGGCCACGTCAATCTCGGTTTCAGCGAGAAGGAACTGCGCAAGTTCGCCGAGAAGGCCGGGCTGGGGATCGCCAACAGCGAGACCGTCACCCGCGAACGCCGCCCTCCCCATTTCGAAGTCTTGTCCCTGACCGCAGTGAAGCCATGAAGACCCTCCCCTGGCTGAATCCCGCGCGCGTCGCCGCGCTCCACGCCGCGCTTGAACGCCGCATCCTGATCATCGACGGCGCCATGGGCACCATGATCCAGCGCCACCGGCTGGAAGAAGCCGATTACCGTGGCGAACGCTTCGCGGACGGCTACGACAGCCAGCATGCGCATGGTGAAGGCTGCGGCCATGACCTGAAGGGCAACAACGACCTGCTGCTGCTGAGCAAGCCGGACGTCATCGCGGGCGTGCATACGGCCTACCTGGAAGCCGGCGCGGACCTGGTCGAAACCAATACGTTCAACGCGACATCGGTCAGCCAGGCCGACTATCACCTTGAACACCTGGTCTACGAACTCAACAAGGCCGGGGCCGCGGTCGCGCGTGCCTGCTGCGATGCCGTCGAAGCGGACGATCTTGCCAAGGGCAGGCCCGACAAGCCGCGCTTCGTGATCGGCGTGCTGGGCCCGACCAGCCGCACCGCCTCCATCAGCCCGGACGTCAACGACCCCGGCTACCGCAATACCAGCTTCGACGAGCTGCGCGCGACCTACCGCGAGGCCATCGATGGCCTGATCGACGGCGGCGCGGACACGCTGATGGTGGAGACCATCTTCGACACGCTCAATGCCAAGGCCGCGCTCTATGCCATCGAGGAAGTCTTCGATGCCCGCGGAGGAAGGCTTCCGGTCATGATCTCCGGCACCATCACCGATGCCTCCGGACGCACCCTGTCGGGGCAGACTGCCGAAGCCTTCTACACCTCTGTCGCCCACGGTCGCCCCTTGTCGGTGGGCCTGAACTGCGCGCTGGGCGCCAAGGACCTGCGCGAACACGTGGAAACGCTCGCCACCGTGGCCGACAGCTACGTCAGCGCGCACCCCAATGCCGGCCTGCCCAACGCCTTTGGCGAGTACGACGAGACACCCGAGGAAATGGCCGCCACGCTGAAGGAATTCGCGCAGTCCGGCCTGCTCAACCTGGTCGGCGGCTGCTGCGGCACCACGCCGGCCCATATCCAGGCGATCGCCGAGGCCGTCGCGGGCCTGCCGCCACGCCGGTTGCCGAAGGCGCTGGAGCAGGCCGCATGAGCGGTGCAAGCCACCACACCCGCCTGTCGGGGCTGGAGCCGCTGGTCATCACCCCGGACCTGTTGTTCATCAACGTGGGCGAACGCACCAACGTCACCGGCAGTGCCCAGTTCCGCAAGCTGATCAAGGAAGAACGCTACGAGGAGGCCGTCGAAGTCGCCCGCCAGCAGGTCGCCAACGGTGCGCAGATCCTCGACGTCAACATGGACGAGGGCCTGATCGACTCCGAGAAGGCGATGACCCGCTTCCTCAACCTGATCATGTCCGAGCCCGACATCGCCCGCATCCCGGTGATGGTGGATTCGTCCAAGTGGAGCGTGATCGAAGCGGGGTTGAAGTGCCTGCAGGGCAAGAGCGTGGTCAACTCGATCTCGCTGAAGGAAGGCGAGGAAGCCTTCATCGAGCAGGCCCGCAAGGTGTTGCGCTATGGCGCCGCCGCCGTGGTGATGGCGTTCGACGAAGCGGGACAGGCCGACACCTGCGCGCGCAAGGTCGAGATCTGCACGCGCGCCTACCGCATCCTGACCGAGGAAGTCGGCTTCCCGCCGGAAGACATCATCTTCGACCCCAACATCTTCGCCGTCGCCACCGGCATCGAGGAGCACGACAACTACGCCGTCGACTTCATCGAAGCCACCCGCATCATCAAGCAGACGCTGCCGCACTGCCATGTGTCCGGCGGCGTCTCGAACGTGTCGTTCTCGTTCCGCGGCAACGAACCCGTGCGGCAGGCCATCCACGCCGTGTTCCTCTACCACGCCATCAAGGCCGGCATGGACATGGGCATCGTCAATGCCGGTGCCATGCCGATCTATGACGACCTCGAGGCCGACCTGCGGGAACGGGTCGAGGACGTGGTGCTCAACCGCCGCAAGGACGCCACCGAGCGCCTGCTGGAGATCGCCGACCGCTACAAGGGCAAGAAGGGCGAAGCCCAGGTGGAGAACCTGGCGTGGCGCGAAAAGCCCGTCCGCGAACGCTTGGCGCACGCGCTGGTGCACGGCATCGATGCCTTTGTCGACGAGGACACCGAAGAGGCCCGCCAGCAGGCCACGCGTCCGCTGGACGTCATCGAAGGCCCGCTGATGGACGGCATGAACGTGGTCGGCGACCTGTTCGGCGCCGGCAAGATGTTCCTGCCGCAGGTGGTCAAGTCGGCGCGCGTCATGAAGAAGGCGGTCGCCTACCTGCTGCCGTACATCGAAGCCGAGAAACTGCGCACCGGCGATGTCGGCAAGTCGAACGGCAAGATCGTCATGGCCACCGTGAAGGGCGACGTGCACGACATCGGCAAGAACATCGTCGGCGTGGTGCTGGCGTGCAACAACTTCGACGTGGTGGACCTGGGCGTGATGGTGCCCACGCAGAAGATCCTCGACACGGCGAAGGCCGAGAACGCCGATCTGATCGGCCTGTCGGGACTCATCACGCCCTCGCTGGAGGAAATGACCCATGTCGCGCGCGAGATGCAGCGACAGGGGTTCTCCATGCCGCTGCTGATCGGCGGCGCGACCACGTCCCGCGCGCATACCGCGCTGAAGATCGATCCGCATTACGACGCCCCCACGGTGTGGGTGAAGGACGCTTCGCGCGCGGTGGGCGTGGCGCAGTCGCTGATCTCGCGCGACATGCGCGAGGCCTTCGTCGCCGCCAACGATGCCGACTACGCCGAGATCCGCCAGCGCCACCGCAACCGGGGCGACGCGAAGCGGCTGGTCTCGCTGGAGAAGGCGCGGGGACAGAAATTCGACGGCGGCTGGGCCGGCTACGTGCCGCCCGTCCCCAACGTGCCCGGCATCACCGTGCTGGACGACTACCCGCTGACCGATCTGCTGGACGTGATCGACTGGACGCCGTTCTTCCAGGCCTGGGAGCTGGCGGGAAAATACCCGGCCATCCTGACCGATGCCGTGGTCGGCACGCAGGCCAGCGAACTCTACCGTGACGCGCGGGCGATGCTGGAGAAGATCGTCGCCGAGAAGTGGCTGACCGCCCGGGCCGTGTTCGGCTTGTGGCCGGCCAACAGCGTCGGCGACGACGTCGAGCTGGTGCACGAGGGCAGGACGGAACGCCTGCACTTTCTGCGCCAGCAGGTCGACAAGCCGGCCGACCGCCCGGACTTCTGCCTGGCCGACTTCATCGCGCCGAAGGACAGCGGCAGGCAGGACTGGATCGGCGCGTTCGCGGTCACCGCAGGCATCGGCATCGATGCGCACGTGGCCCGCTTCGAGGCCGACCATGACGACTACAACGCCATCTTGCTGAAGGCGCTGGCGGACCGGCTGGCGGAAGCCCTGGCCGAGCGCCTGCACCAGCGCGTGCGCAGGGAGTTCTGGGGTTTCGCGGCGGACGAGGACCTGGACAACGAGGCCCTGATCGCCGAGCAGTACCGTGGCATCCGCCCAGCCCCCGGCTACCCGGCCTGCCCCGAGCACAGCGAAAAGGCCACATTGTTCCGGCTGCTGGATGCGGGCACCAACGCCGGCATGACGCTGACCGAGAGCTTCGCCATGCTGCCCACGGCCGCGGTGTCTGGCTACTACTTCAGCCATCCGCAGAGCCAGTATTTCGTGGTCGGACGCGTTTCGAAGGAACAGGCCACGGACTACGCCCGGCGCAAGGGCGTGGAGCTGGCACAGGCGGAGCGCTGGCTGGCGTCCAACCTCGACTACGACCCCGAGTAGCGTAGCCGGGCGACCATCGGCACGGCACGGATAGAATGACGTGCCGGCGCCCGCGTCCGGCTCACACCCGCCCTGCCCCCTCTGCCAGGACCACCGGATGGCCCCTGCCCTGCCTGTTTGCTCCAGCGCCAACGCGGCCATCATCCAGCGTCACGCCGCACCCGGCCGCGTCGGGCTGTCCGGGGGCCGCGATGGGATCAACACGCTCATCCGCAAGGCACAGGCGCCCCTCGCCAGCGGCGGCCATCGCCGTTTCCGGTCGCATGCCTTCCTCTTCATGGAGCAACGCATCGACGGACACTGGCGGGGGCTGGAACCGGACCTCGACCTGCGCTGCCAGCAGATCCGGCTGGCACACGGTCGAAGACCTTCCGTGACCACCGCGCGATGACGATGCCGTCATCCCAGGGTCCGGCCGCACCGGCGTATCCGGCGGCCCGCCTGTCCAGCTTCTACTTCAGCTACTACGCCGTGCTGGGCGCATTCACGCCCTACTGGGGCCTCTACCTGCAGTCGCGCGGCCTGGACGCGGCGGCGATCAGCGTGCTGATGAGCCTGTGGTACGCCACGCGCATCGTATCGCCCACGCTCTGGACCACGCTGGCCGCACGCTCGCCGCATCCTATCCGCTGGCTGCACCTGGGCTGCCTGCTGGCGCTGGCCTGCTTCACGCTGTTCCTGCTGCCCCTGGCGTTCGCGGGATTGTTCGCCGTGATGTTCGCCTACTGTTTCTTCTACAACGCCGTCATGCCCCAGTTCGAAGCGATCACCATGTCGCACCTGGGCGCGCGCAGCGACCGCTATGGCCTGATCCGCGTATGGGGTTCGATCGGGTTCATCGCGGTGGTGGCCCTGTTCGGCTGGCTGATCGACCAGGACCAGCTGGGCGTGTCGGCGCTGCCGTGGCTGATGCTGCCCGTGCTTGCCGGCGTGCTGTTTTCCGCGCTGGGCAACCGCTACGCGCATGAGCCTGAGCACAAGGCCGTCGATCCGAACGACGGATTCCGCGTCCGCCTGAAACAGCCGCCGGTCATCGCCTTCTTCGTCGCGGCGTTCCTGGCGCAGATCTCGTTCGGCCCGTTCTACACCTTCTTCTCGATCTACCTGTCCGAGCACGGCTATGCCACGTCCACCCAGGGCGTGCTGTGGTCGGTGGGCGTGCTGGCGGAGATCGGTGTGTTCTTCCTGTCCAGCCACATCTTCCGCCGCTGGGATGCCGGTCGGGTACTGATGCTGGCGTTGCTGAGCGCGTCACTGCGCTGGTGCGTGACGGCGCTGTTCTCCGACAGCCTGCCGATCATGGTGCTGGCGCAACTGACGCATGCACTCAACTTCGGCGCGTTCTTCGCCGCCGCCATGCAGCTGCTCGTGAGGTTTTTCCCGGGCCGGATGAATGGCCACGGACAAGGCGTGTTCTATGGCCTGTCGTCGGGTGTCGGCGGCGTCGCCGGCGCACTCATCGCCGGCCAGCTCTGGCGTTTCGGTGGCGAAACCGCCTTCCTCGCCTCGTCCGCCATCGCGCTGCTGGCCGCATTGATCGCATGGCATTGGCTGGTACGGCATCCGCAGCAAAAGACAACATCACCCCACCCCTGACCGATCCGCGTCAGCGGTTCGCGCAGGCCTGCAGGAACTGCCTGATGCTGTCCGCCGCGTCGCGAGGCGCATGCTGGAAGAGAAAATGAGGTGCGGCAATGCGACGCATCACGGCATGGGGAGCCAGACGGCCAATCTCCCCGCCTGCATGCGGGCCGATCAACCTGTCCCGATTTGCTTGCAGGTACAGCAGAGGAAGGTCCAGCTCCGACAGTTCGGCTCTCACGTCCACGCGCAACGCGGCCATCGCGCGTTGGCGGAGCGTTTGCAGTGGCAAGCTTTCGAGCGCGCCCTCAAGATCACGCTCGACACTGCTGGGCGCATCGCGTTCCATGAGGACCTTACGGAGAAGCCATCGCGGCGGCCGCATCAAAGGCATGCGCTCCACGAGCGCGGCCAGCACCATACTGGCAGGCAACGGCGCATGCACGAACGTCGCCGCCAGCACCAACGCCTTCAGCATTCGTGGACGCCGGTGGGCGAGCAACACGCCCAGCGGGCCGGCAAAGGATTCGGCAACAACCACAAAAGGGCGGTCCGAGGGCAACTGCACCGACAGCGACTGCGCCAAGGCCGCGTATCCATCGAAATGCCGGCTGTCGTAAGCGAGTACCTGGATGAAGAACTGCTCGCCCAGTTCGCGCACCAACGGTTCGTACAGGTGACCTGTCCCATCCAGCCCAGGCAGCAGACAAAGCGTCGTCCGCTCGGGCGTCATGTCACCACACCAGGTCGTCGGGTACCTGGTATTGCGGATCTGCGTAAGGGTCGTCGCCTGCCGGCGCATTCGGATCGACCTTCAGGGCCACAGCCGGGGCGAAGATGGCTTCGGCCTCGGCCAGCACGGCGGCGGTGACCAGCAGATAGCGTCCATTCTGCTGCAACACGCCCAGTTCGCCGGCATTGAGCGCCTTCAGCTGGGTGGCATTGACGTACACGCGCTTGATCTTTCCGCCGTACTCGAAGTGCCGCGCGATGTCCGCCTCGGCATCGTTCAGCGACTTGTCCTTGAGGAAGACATCCAGCGCGGCCTTGGCTTCACGACGGAGGCGGGCTTCTTCCTGCTTGAGGCGTTCGGCCTCGATGCGCTCGTCCTTCTCGCGCTGCGCGCGGATCGCATAGGCCTTGGCCAGGTCCATTTCCCCGGCGCTGCGCTTGCCCTGCGGCTTGGGACCTTGCGAACCCTGCGGCCTTGCGCCGCCCCGGGCCGACCGGTCGCCAGGCTTGCCCTGCCCCGCAGGCGAAGACCGATGCCCGCCGGGTTTAGGGCCGCCCGGTTTGTGTCCGCCGGGCTTCTGTCCGTCGCGCTTCTGTTCGTGCCTGCGCTCGGGCTTGGGCGCAGGCTTGAAGCCCAGACCCAGCAGTTGATCCTTGAGTGAATCGCTCATGCGTGCTTTCGTTGTGGGGGACATGCAGCGCCGCGTGGCGGGCGCATCCCAAGCGTATCAATAATGCGGCGGCGGCGGTTCGTCCGCGGGGTCGTGGTCGTCGTACAGCGTTGTGCGGACCTTGCGCAGGTCTTCCAGCATGTGGCGCAGCAGGTCGGCGGTGCGGCTGTTCTCGGCACGCGCGTCGGCCAGCGCCTCGCTCAGCTCACCCAGCGCGTGCTCCTGGAACGCCAGCCGCGTTTCCAGTTCGACCAGGCGCAGCTCCAGCGCACTGCCGGGCAGCGGCAATTCATTCTGCACGGACGGATCTCCCGCGGCCGATGCCGTAATACGCCAGGCCCGCCGCCTCGACCTCGGCCGGATCATAGAGATTGCGGCCGTCGAAGATCACGGCATCCCCCAGCGCCTGCTGCAGGCGCGCGAAATCGGGGCTGCGGAACTGCTTCCATTCGGTCACCACGACCAGCGCATCGGCGCCCTGCAACGCATCGCTGGCGCTCTCGCACAGCACCAGGTCGTCGCGCTCGCCGAAGATGCGCCGCGCCTCGTGGCTGGCTTCGGGATCGTAGGCGCGCACGGTGGCGCCGGCTTCCCACAGTTCGGCCAGCAGGCGGCGACTGGAGGCTTCGCGCATGTCGTCGGTGTTGGGCTTGAAGGCCAGGCCCCACACGGCGAAGGTCTTGCCACGCACGCCCTCGTCCTCGCCACGGTCGAAGTGGCGCTGGATCAGCTCGAACAGGTGGCCCTTCTGGTGGTCGTTGACCGCTTCCACCGCCTCCAGCAGGCGCGGCGGGTAGCCGCTCTGCTGGGCAATACGCGCCAGGGCCTGCACGTCCTTCGGAAAACACGAGCCGCCATAGCCCGCGCCGGGGTAGATGAAATGCCAACCGATGCGCGGATCCGAACCGATCCCCTGCCGCACCTGCTCCACGTCCGCGCCCACGCGCTCGGCGATGTTGGCGATCTCGTTCATGAAGCTGATCTTGGTGGCCAGCATGGCGTTGGCGGCGTACTTGGTCAGTTCGGCCGAGCGCACGTCCATCACCACGATGCGCTCGTGGTTGCGGTTGAACGGCGCATACAGGCGGCGCAGCTTTTCCACCGCCGACGGACTGGCCGCGCCGATGACGATGCGGTCCGGCCGCATGCAGTCGTTGACCGCGTCGCCTTCCTTCAGGAATTCGGGATTGGACACCACGTCGAACGCGATGGCCTCGCCGCGCTGCTCGAGTTCGGCCTGTATGGCGGCCTGCACCTTGTCCGCCGTGCCCACCGGCACCGTGGACTTGTTGACCACCACGGTCGGGCGTTCGATGTGCTGGCCGATGGTGCGCGCCACCGCCAGCACGTACTGCAGGTCGGCGCTGCCGTCCTCATCCGGCGGCGTCCCCACCGCAATGAATACCAGCTCGCCGTGGCCGATGGCCTGCGCGGCATCGGTGGTGAAGCGCAACCGACCGGCGGCGTGGTTGGCGGTCACCATGGATGCCAACCCGGGCTCGTAGATCGGCACCACGCCCCGGTTGAGGCCATCGACCTTGGCCTGGTCGATGTCCACGCAGACCACATCGTGGCCCACGTCGGCCAGGCAGGTGCCCGTCACCAGGCCCACATAGCCGGTACCGAAGATCGCGACACGCATCAGCGCGTTTCCGAAGTCAGGGGAATACGAGTAGAGCGGACGGTTATTGCAGGATGCCCATCAGCTCGACATCGAACGTCAGCGTCGCATCCGGGCCGATCGTGCCGCCCGGCGCGCCCTGCGGCCCGTATGCCAGGTTGGAAGGGATCCAGAAACGGTACTTGGCGCCCACCGGCATCAGCGAAACGCCTTCGGTCCAGCCGGCGATCACGCCATTGAGCGGGAACTCGGCCGGCTGGCCGCGCTGGTAGGAGCTGTCGAAGACCGTGCCGTCGAGCAGCTTGCCTTCGTAGTTCACGCGCACGCGGCTGGTCGGCATCGGGCGCTGGCCGTTGCCTTCGCGCAGCACCATGTACTGCAAGCCAGAAGGCGTGGTGATGACACCCTTCTGCGTCTTGTTGGCGGTCAGGAACTTGGCGCCCTCTTCGCGGTTGCGCTGCCCCTGCACGCCCTGGCGCTTGGCCAGGTACGCCTGCATTTCGGCCTGCGCCTGCTCCACGGTCAGCAGCGGCGTGCCGCTCTTGACGGCCACGTTGCGCACGGCCTGGGCCAGCACGGCGGTATCCACCTCACCCTTGAACGGCAGCAGCGACGGGCCGACCACGTAGGTGCCCAGGAACAGGCCCACCTTGGTCTTGTCCACCGTCGGCGGCTTGCTGCCGGGCGGCATGCCCGGGACCGGGGTGCCGTCGGCCGCGGCCAGGTTCGCACGCAGCAGCTGGTCGGTCGCGCGCGCTTCGTCCTCGGACATCAGCGGCGGCTTGCCGGCGAACGTATTGATCAAGGCGCGCTCGAAGGCGGCCACGTCGATGAAAGGCCCCACCGGCTGCAGCGAATTGCCCACGTCCACGCCGATGGCGTAGCTGACCTTGTCGCGGTCGCTGACCAGCGCCGTCTTGTCCTGTGCAGACACGCTGCCTCCCAGCATCGAAATCGTGATTGCCAACAACACGGCTGCGCCGCGAACCGACTGCTTCATCCTTCACTCCTGGAACCTGCGCCGCGACAACGGCGCCAAACCAATATTGTCGCACGCCGGACACGACCGACGGCATCCCTTATTTCACCGCGCGCGGTGCCTTCAGTTCGCGCTGGATCGCCGCGACCAGCGCCGGATCATCCGGCTTCACCTTGCTGGGGAAGTTGGCGACCACGCGGCCATCGCGCGAGATCAGGTACTTGTGGAAATTCCAGCCCGGCGCGACGCCGGTGGAAGCCGTCAGCGCGCGATACAGCGGCGTGGCATCGTCACCGGTCACCTTGACCTTCTCGAACATCGGGAACTTCACCCCGTAGGTCAGCGTGCAGAACTCCTGGATGTCCTTCTCGCTGCCCGGCTCCTGTCCCCTGAAATCATTGGACGGGAAGCCCAGCACGGCAAAGCCCTGCGCGGCGTACCGCTGGTTGAGCGCCTCGAGCCCTTCGTATTGCGGGGTGTAGCCGCATTTGCTGGCCGTATTGACGACCAGCAGCACCTGCCCCGCATAGCGTTCCTTCAGGTTCACCGGTGCTTTTCCGGCCAGCGGGCGGTAGCTGACATCCAGCAATCCGGCCGCCAGGGCCGTTCCCGCGACTGCCAGGACCGCCAAAAAGGCCATGAATTTCATATATTTACGCATCACAACCCCACTCCACTAGTGCGAACATGACAAGTATGCCTTCAGTTGGGTGACAAAACCGGCAGACCCCATTGACGCCCTGTGTTTCGGTGTTATAGTTAAATACAACACCACTCACCCAATCAGGGGGGTCGCCATGAACCAGAAACTCACCCACACCCTGCCCAGCCTGGCCGTCGGCGGCCTGCTGCTGGGCCTGGGCCTGCTGGCCACCGTACCCGGCAATCGTACCGCCGAGGCCGAGCCGGTCGCGCTGGTCGGCGCGCTGGATGCGGAGGCCCGCGAGATCACCGGTGAAGCAGGTCAGCCCGCGCGAAAGCACAAGCGCCGTGCCCGGGCATCGCTGTCCATGCCCTACTTCTCCTTCGGCCAATCACTGCGTCCCAGGGGATAAGCCATGACGTCCATTCAATGGAGCGATGGCGCTCCCATCTACCGCCAGCTGAAGGATCGCGTCATCGCGATGATGCTGGACGGCATCCTGAAGCCGGGCGACGCACTGCCGTCGGTCCGCCAGGTCGCCGCCGAGTACCAGCTGAACCCGATCACCGTTTCCCGCGCCTACCAGGAACTGGCTGACGAAGCCCTGGTGGAAAAGCGCCGCGGCCTGGGCATGTTCGTCACCGACGAAGCGTCCAAGAAGCTGCGCGGCAGCGAGCGCGAGCGGTTCCTGACCGAGGAATGGCCGGCCGTCGCCGAGCGCATCGAGCGCCTGGGCCTGTCCTTAGAAGATCTGCTGCAATCCAAGGGGAACAAGTGATGAGCGCTGCAATCGCCAATACCGTGGTGTCAGCCCACGGCCTGCGCAAGGCTTACCGGAACAAGCTTGCGCTGGACAACACCAGTTTCGAGATCGAGGCGGGCAAGATCATCGGCCTGATCGGTCCCAACGGCGCCGGCAAGACCACCGCGCTGAAGGCCATCCTGGGGCTGACCCCGTTCGAGGGCCAACTGAAGGTGCTGGGCCTGGACCCGCGCGAACAGCGCGATCAGCTGATGAACGATGTCTGCTTCATCGCCGACGTGGCGGTACTGCCGCGCTGGATGAAGGTGAAGGAGGCCATCGACTTCGTCGGCGGCGTGCACCCGCGCTTCGACCGGGTCAAATGCGAGCGCTTCCTGGCCAACACCCAGCTCAAGCCCGGCCTGCGCGTGCGCGAGATGTCCAAGGGCATGATCGTGCAGCTGCACCTGGCGCTGGTGATGGCCATCGACGCCAAGCTGCTGGTGCTGGACGAACCCACCCTGGGCCTGGACATCCTGTACCGCAAGCAGTTCTACCAGCGCCTGCTGGAAGACTACTTCGACGAGCAGAAGACCATCATCGTCACCACCCACCAGGTGGAGGAGATCGAGCACATCCTCACCGACGTGATGTTCATCCGCGACGGCAAGATCGCATTGACCGCGCAGATGGATGAAGTGGCGGACCGCTACACCGAAGTCCTGGTCACCGCCGATACCGTCGAACAGGCCCGCGCCCTGAACCCCATCGACGAGCGCGCCCTGCCCTTCGGCAAGACCGTGCTGCTGTTCGACGGCGTGCCGAAGGGACAACTGGCCGCCTTCGGCGAAACCCGCACCCCAGGCCTGGCCGACCTGTTCGTCGCCATCATGAAAGGAACCTACGCATGAACGCCGTCACTGCAACCATGGGCAAGACCTCCAAGCCGGGCGCGTTCAAGTGGCTGCTCAAGCGCGAGTTCTGGGAGAACCGCGGCGGTTTCTTCTGGGCGCCGGTGATCACCGGTGGCATCGTCACCACGCTCTACCTGTTGCTGGCCGTGATCGGCAGCATCGCGGCACGCGGCTCCGACGGCGGCTTCCGGCTGGACGATGCGCCCGAGAAGGCCCACGAAATCCTTGGCGCCTTCGGCGATGGCGTGCTGTTGGCAGGCGTGCTGCTGGCGTGCGTGGTGCTGGCCTTCGTGGTGTTCTTCTACGCCCTGGGTACGCTGTATGACGACCGCCGCGACCGCAGCGTGCTGTTCTGGAAGTCGTTGCCGGTATCCGACAGCCACATGGTGCTGTCCAAGCTGGCCTGGGCCTTGTTGCTGGCCCCGCTGCTGGCGGTGGGCGTGGGCGTGCTGATCGGCGTGGCGATGTGGATCATCTCGGCGCTGACCATCACGGTCAACGGACTGCCGGCTGCCGGCGCGCTGTTCACCCACTCGCACCCGCTGCGCATCATCGGCGGCGCCGTCGCCTCCCTGCCGGTGTACGTGTTCTGGGCGCTGCCGACCGTGGGCTGGTTGATGTTCTGCTCCGCCTGGGCGCGCTCCAAGCCGTTCCTGTGGGCCGTGCTGGTGCCGGTGCTGGGCTGCATCATCATCAGCATGATGGAAATCCTGCCGGGCCTGGACATCCGCCACGACCTGATCTGGTACACGGTGGTCTTCCGCGGCCTGCTGAGCGTGGTCCCCGGCACCTGGTTCCCCGCCATCGGCGAAGGCCCGGCCGACCCGAACGTGGAGATCAACACGCCGGACCAGCTGGCCAATGCCATCGACCTGACGCGCAGCTGGAATGCCTTCGCCACGGCCGACCTGTGGATCGGCGCGGTCATCGGCGTGGCCCTGATCGCCGGCGCCATCTACCTGCGCCGCTGGCGCGAAGCCGAGTAAACCCGCTGCCCGCGGGCGGCGCACACCGCCGCCCGCCCACCACACGCATCCAAGGAGTTCCCATGCGCACTTCATCCGTCCTGCTGCGTACCTGCTGCCTGCTCGGCGTCGCCCTGCTGGCCGCCTGCCAACCCGCCCAGGACAAGGACACTTCCGCGCCCACCGGGATCGCCGCCAAGGCGATGGACGAAGCGCAGAAGGGGCTGGGCCAGGCCAGCAAGGAACTGCAGCAGGCGCGCACGGAAATCGATGCCGCGCGCGCGAAGCTGGCCACCGAAAACATCTCCCTCAACCGCAACGACAGGAAGAACCTGCCCAAGGCGGAAATCACGCCCGCCGGCGACCTGCTGATCGAAGGCAAGGCCGTGGCCACCACGCCGGAACAGAAGGCGCTGGTACTGGCCTATCGCGCACAGTTGCTGCAGGTCGTCGGCGACGGCATGGCCATCGGCATGGAAGGGGCCAGCATCGGCATCGATGCGGCCGCAATGGCGCTGAAGGGCGTGCTGGCCGGCCAGAACGGCGACGAGATCAGCGCGCAGGTGGGCAACGATGCCAAGGCCAAGCTGAAGCCGAAGGTGGAACAGCTCTGCGCCCGCATGCCCGGCCTGCTCACGGCCCAGCAGGCGCTGTCCGCCCAGCTTCCGGCCTTCACGCCCTACGCCACCATGGACCAGGCCGACGTGGACGACTGCATGAAGAACACCGACTGGACGTTCTGACCGCCACACGCCTGTACCGGCCACTTCTTTCCATGCAAGGACAAGGACACTCCACCATGCGCCCCACCTTCATCGCCTCTTCCCTGCTCGCCCTCGCGACCCTCACCGCTGCAGGCGCAGCGTCGGCGCAGGAGCCCCGCTGCAAGCACACCGCGCCGCGCCAGCTGGCGCTCGAGCTGGCAGGCGTGAAGGCCGTGGTCTTCGACATCGGGCCCAACGAGCTGAAACTGGACGCCACGCCGGGCGCCCCTGCCGGTATCGCCGGCAAGGCATGCGCGTCTTCCGCGGACGCGCTGGCAGGCCTGAAACTCACCCAGGAGCGCAACGGCGACAAGCTGCTGGTGCGGGCTTGGCGCGACGGCTATTTCTCGGGCATCTCCTTCAAGGAGAACTATGCCTACCAGACGCTCACCGCCACGCTGCCCGACTCCGTGCCGGTGCAGCTGAAGGTCGGCTCCGGCGACGCCTCCGTCAGTGGTGCGCCGGTCCTCAGCATCGACGTGGGTTCCGGCGACGTCACCGCCCATCGCATCCGAGGCCTGGTGGCGGCCTCGGTGGGTTCGGGCGACATCGCGCTGCATGACGTGGGCCAGCTGAAGGTCATCTCCATCGGTTCCGGCAGCCTCGGGGCACATGGCGTCCGTGGGCGTGTCGAGGTTGGCAGCATCGGCTCGGGAGGCTTCGAAGTGACCGGCGTCGATGGCGACGTGCAGATCGGCTCGATCGGTTCCGGCGACGCGGATGTACGGGACGTCAAGGGCGGCGTCGCCGTCGACTCCATCGGCTCGGGCGACGTCGATGCGCGCGGGGTCGGCGGCGGACTCGCGGTCCGCTCGGTCGGCAGTGGCTCGATCGATCACAATGACGTGCGCGGCCCCATCGACACGCCCAAGAAGAAATGAACCTCCAAGGACCGACCATGAAACCCATCACCCACCTGCCCATCGCCCTCCTCCCGATCGCGCTCTCCGTCCTGCTGCTGGCGGCCTGCAGGCCTGGCGGAAGCGACGGCGACAGCACCCGGTCCACCGCGCTCTGGGGCAAGAACATCACGTTGACCGCGGAGGGCGCCCCCTCGGCCGAGATCACCGCTGAGGGCGATTTCATCGTCGACGGCAAGAAGCTTCCGGTGAATGCATCGCAGCGCGCGCTGCTGGTGGCGTATCACCGTGAACTGGGCGGCATTGCCGACGCCGGCATCGCCACCGGCAAGGAAGGCGCCAAGTTGGCCGGCAAGGCCGTGGGTGCCGCGGTCAAGGGCATCTTCAGTGGCGAACCCGACAGGATCGAGCAGGAAATCGAAGCCGAAGCCAAGAAGGTCGAGGCGGAAGCCATGAAGATCTGCGACCGCTTGCCCGGCCTGTACCAGGCGCAGCAGAACCTGGTGGCCGCGCTGCCCGAGTTCACCCCTTACGCCAGCATGGATACCGGCGACGTGGAAGACTGCCGCAGTGACCAGACGGCCAGCTACCAGGCCGGCCACGAGGCGGGCCAGGCCCTCGGACAGGCGATCAAGGGCGACGGGGACAAGACGTCCGACCGCATGAATGCCGCCGAGGAAGCCAATGCCGCGGCCGCCACACCGGAAGAAGCACCCAAGCCCTGACATTCGCGCGCGCCGGGGCCCGGCGAGCGCGCCGCACTCATTTCGCTACCCGAGGACGAACCGGACATGAAGACCGCCCTGCTTGCGACCACACTGGCATTGACGATGTCTGTCGCCCACGCGGCCGAAGCGGGGGATCCGGGGCGGGAACGCGCCTTCCAGGACCACATCGCCTACGTCGCGACGTTCGCGATGCCGGTGGTGATCGAGAAGTGCACGGCGCTGGACGCCGGTTACCTGCAGCGGGCCGCACCGCTCTACTTCCGCTACGTCAACACGCATCAGGACCAGATCGAGCGCGGGCGGTTGCTCACGCTGGCCGAATTCGCGCCCGGCGACACGCTGGCCGGATATCGCGAGCGCACGCTCGCCCGGCGCCTGGGCCGGCTGGACAACGGCACGCCGGAACAGAAGCAGCAGGTGTGCGACGGGGCACTGGGCATGCTCTCCGGCATGAAAATCCCCGGCGAGTGGCCGCCCCGCGAGTGATGCTGCGCGGCGGAGACCTTAACCGCCTCCGCCGCCCGGCTTCCCGTGGATGCCGCCCTTGGCCAGCACCGCAGGGTCCAGCAGCGGCTTCAGCGTTTTCTCCGGAAGCCCGGTCACTTCACGGGCCACATCCAGCACCAGGCGGTTCTGCTTGTAGGCCTGCTTGGCGATGGCCGCACCCTTTTCGTAACCGATCACCGGATTCAACGCAGTCACCAGGATCGGATTGCGGTCCAGCGCTTCCCTGACCCGCTCCTGCCGGACCGTGAGCCCGGCAATGCAGTCATCCGCCAGCAACCGCGACACGTTGGCCAGCAACTGCATGCCGTCCAGCAGGTTGGCGGCGATCAGCGGCAGGGTGACATTCAACTGGAAATTGCCGGTCTGGCCCGCCACGGTCACCGCGGTGTGGTAGCCCATCACCTGCGCGCAGACCATCACGGTGGCCTCCGGAATCACCGGATTGACCTTGCCGGGCATGATCGAACTGCCGGGCTGCAGCGCGGGCAGTTCCACTTCGCCCAGGCCTGCCAGCGGACCGGAATTCATCCAGCGCAGGTCGTTGGCGATCTTGGTCAACGCGACCGCCAGCGCGCTGAGCTGGCCGGACAGTTCGACCGCATCGTCCTGCGCGGCCAGGCCTTCGAACTTGTTGGTGGCGCTTTCGAAGCGCGTGCCCGTCATCGTGGACAGCACCTTGGCCACGCATGCGCCAAAGCGCGGATCGGCATTGATGCCGGTGCCGATGGCGGTGCCCCCCAGTGGCAGCCGGCGCACGCGTTTCAGCGTGTCCTCGATGCGCGCCTGCGCGGAAGCCAGCTGCGCCGACCACGCCGAGAATTCCTGGCCGAAGGTCAGCGGCATGGCGTCCATCAAGTGGGTGCGGCCGGTCTTGACCACCTTGCCCAGCGCCTTGCCGCGCGCATCGATGGTCCTGCGCAGGTGCCTGATGGCCGGCAGCAGGTCTTCGACCACCGCCAGCTGCGCCGCCACGCGGATCGCGGTGGGGATGACATCGTTGGAGCTCTGCCCCAGGTTGACGTGGTCGTTGGGATGCACCGGCTTGCCGCCACGCGATGCCAGCGTGGCGATGACCTCGTTGGCATTCATGTTCGACGACGTGCCGGAACCGGTCTGGTAGATATCGATCGGGAACTGCGCATCATGCGTGCCCGCCGCCACGTCATGCGCCGCGGCCTGCACCGCCCGGGCGACGCCCTTGGGCAGCAAGCCCAGACCGGCATTGACCTGTGCCGCAGCCCCCTTCACCAGTCCCAGCGCCCGGATGAAGCCCCGCGGCATCGGCCGGCCGGAAATGGGGAAGTTCTGCACGGCGCGCTGGGTCTGCGCGCCCCACAGGGCATCCGCGGGCACCTGCAGCTCGCCCATGCTGTCGTGTTCGATACGCGTACGGCCATTACGGGACGCGCCCGTGGTCTTCTTGCTGGTCATCACCGTCTCCTGGGGGATTCACGGCTTGCGCGCCGGCACGCGGACCGGTGGCTGGCAGGCGGACAGGATACGCCAGACCGCGCCACGGCCTTCCCGGGGTAAAATGAAACGATCCTTTTCAGCCCCCTGCCCGCCCCCATGTCGGATTCGACCCTGCTTGCCCTCTCCCCGCTCGATGGCCGCTACGCCGGCAAGGTCGATGCGCTGCGCCCGCTCTTTTCCGAATACGGACTGATCAAGGCGCGCGTGAAGGTGGAAGTGGAGTGGCTGCTGGCGCTGGCGGCCGAACCGGGAATCGTCGAGCTGCCGGCGTTCTCCGCCGCCCAGCAGGGCAAGCTGCGCGCGCTGGCGGACGGCTTCAGCGTGGCGCACGCCGCGCGGGTGAAGGAAATCGAACGCACCACCAACCATGACGTGAAGGCGGTGGAGTACTTCATCAAGGAACAGCTGAAGGATGATGCCGGCTTGGCGCCCGCGCTGGAGTTCGTCCATTTCGCCTGCACCAGCGAAGACATCAACAATCTGTCCTATGGCCTGATGCTGGAACAGGCGCGCCGCGAAGTGCTGCTGCCCACCCTGGACGGCGTCACCGACACCCTGCGCCAGCTGGCGCATGCACAGGCCGCCCAGCCGATGCTGTCGCGCACGCACGGCCAGACCGCGTCGCCCACCACGCTGGGCAAGGAGCTGGCCAACGTCGTGGCGCGCGTGGAGCGGCAGCGCAGGCAGATCGCCGCGGTCGAACTGACCGGCAAGATCAACGGTGCGGTCGGCAACTACAACGCCCACGTGGCCAGCTACCCGGACGTGGACTGGCCGGCCTTCGCGCAGCGCTTCGTCGAGAGCCTGGGATTGGTGTTCAACCCCTACACCACGCAGATCGAGCCGCACGACAACGTGGCCGAGATCGGCGATGCCGCACGCCGGGCCAACATCATCCTGATCGATCTGGCGCGCGACATCTGGGGCTACATCTCGCTCGGCTACTTCAAGCAGAAGCTCAAGGAAGGCGAAGTCGGTTCCTCGACCATGCCGCACAAGGTCAATCCGATCGATTTCGAGAACGCCGAAGGCAACTTCGGCATCGCCAATGCGCTGTTCGAGCATTTCAGCGCCAAGCTGCCGATCAGCCGCTGGCAGCGCGACCTGACCGACTCCACCGTGCTGCGCGCACTGGGTACGGCGTTCGGCCATACGCAGGTCGCGCTGGACTCGCTGGCCAAGGGCCTGGGCAAGCTGACCGTCAATCCGGAACGCCTCGACGCGGACTTGGATGCCGCATGGGAAGTGCTGGCCGAAGCCGTGCAGACGGTGATGCGCCGCCACGGCCTTCCCAACCCCTACGAACAGCTCAAGGCGCTGACCCGCGGCCAGGGCATCACCGCCGAGTCGATGCGTGCCTTCATCGAATCGCTGGACGTGCCGGCCGACGCGAAACAGCGACTCCGCGACATGACGCCGGGCGGCTACACCGGGCTGGCGGAACGCCTGGCACGCGCCATCTGAGACCCGACGGGGACGGACACGGCGATGCAACTGCTCATCAACATCGACGTCCCCGACCTGCCCGCCGCGGAGGCGCTCTATGCAAGGGCCTTCGGGCTCACCGCCGCACGCCGGTTCGGTGATGGCGGGGTCGAACTGCTGGGCGCACAGGCACCGATCTACCTGCTCCTCGCCGCACCTGGGACGGCCGGTGCCGCCAGCTCCCTGCGCGGCTACGACCGCCACTGGACGCCCGTGCACCTGGACGTGGTGGTGGACCACCTGGAACCTGCCCTGCAACGCGCACTGGCCGCCGGCATGGTGCAGGAAGGCGATATCCGTGAGGCGAACTGGGGCCGCATCGTGCGCCTGGCCGATCCGTTCGGCCACGGCTGGTGCCTGCTGCAGTTCGTCGGCCGCGGTTACGACGAACTCACGACCTGAAGGAAAAGACGTGCCCCACCCCGCTCCCCTGCTGCTGATCGGCCTGCTGGCCTCGGCCTGTTGCACGACCGCCACCGCCTCGCCCGCACAGGCCCCGATCACCTGCGCCGCCGATGCGGGCTGGGACGACCCGGCCACGCCCCGGCGCATCCACGGCAACACGTGGTACGTGGGTACGTGCGGCATCAGCGCGCTGCTCGTCACCTCCCCGGAAGGCCACGTGCTGATCGACGGCGCCACACCCAAGGGCGGCGCGCAGATCATCGCCAACATCCGTGCGCTCGGCTTCAAGCCCGAGGACGTGCGGGCCATCGTGTTCTCGCACGAACACTTCGACCATGCCGGCGGATTGGCGGAGGTGCAGAAGGTCACCGGCGCGCCGGTCTACGCACGCGCACCCGCGGTCGACACGCTGAAGCGCGGCGCCAGCGACCGCGACGATCCGCAGTTCCTCGGTCTCGAAGGCTTCACGCCCGTCGCGGACGTGAAGCCCATCGGCGACGATGGGGTGGTGAACGTCGGCCCGCTCGCCCTGCAGGCCGTTGCCACGCCGGGGCACACGCCCGGCGGCACCAGTTGGACCTGGCGCTCGTGCGATGGCGAAGACTGCCGGCAACTGGTCTATGCCGACAGCCTGACCGCGATTTCCGATGATGTGTATCGCTACAGTGACGACGCCGCGCATCCGGGCTACCTGGCCGCGTTCCGTGCCAGCCTCGCGCGCGTCGCCGCCCTGCGCTGCGACATCCTGGTCACGCCGCACCCATCCGCCAGCCAGTTGTGGTCGCGCATCGGACCGGAGGCCAGCGAACCGCTGGTCAATCCGGAGGCCTGCCGCGCTTACGCACGCAAGGCGGCCGAACGACTGGACAGGCGGCTCGCCGACGAAGCCGCGCCCCCCGCCACGAAGGCCACACCATGATCGAGGTCCGCGCCACCCCCAAACATGTGCTGGGCATGCCGGCCGCCAGGTTCCTGAAGGAGTACTGGCAGAAGAAGCCGTTGCTGATCCGCCAGGCATTCCCCGGCTACGTGTCGCCGATCCAGCCCGAAGACCTCGCCGGCCTGGCCTGCGAGGAAGCCGCGCTGTCGCGCATCGTCACCCACGACCGCGCCAACGACCGCTGGACGGTGCGCAGCGGGCCGTTCCAGGAAGAGGAGTTTCCGGGCATGCCCGACCACGACTGGACGCTGCTGGTGCAGGACGTGGACAAGTGGGACGTCGACGTGCGCGAGCTGCTGGAGGCGTTCGACTTCCTGCCGCGGTGGCGGCTGGACGACATCATGGTCAGCTTCGCCGCCACCGGCGGCTCGGTCGGCGCGCACGTGGACCAGTACGACGTCTTCCTGCTGCAGGCTCAGGGTGAGCGCCACTGGCAGATCGACGCCGGCCCCAACCCGCCGACCGCCTTCCGCGACGATGCCGAGCTCAAGCTGCTGCGCGAGTTCACGCCCACCCACGACTGGGTGCTGGAACCGGGCGACATGCTGTACCTGCCGCCCGGCGTGCCCCACCACGGCGTGGCCGTCAATCCTTGCCTGACGTTTTCGGTGGGAATGCGTGCGCCTTCCGCCGCCGAGCTGATCAGCGACTACCTGGACACGCTGGTGGCCGAGGCCGACGAGGGCGTGCGCTACCACGACGAAGACCTGGTGCCGCCCAAGGACCCGAACGAGATCGATGCGGACGCGATGAAGCGCGTGGTGGAAGCGCTCAATGCGCTGCGCATGAACGATCCCGACCGGCTGGGCGACTGGTTCGGGCGTTTCATCACCGCCTACCGGGCTTCCGGTGATGTGATGCCCGCGCCGGGGCAGCGTTCGCGCATCGAGATCGAATGGGACCTGCAGCAGGGTGCCCTGCTGCAACGCCACCCGTTTTCGCGCCTGGCATGGCGTCGCCGCGACCGCCTGGCCACCCTGTTCTGCAATGGCGTCGACTACGTGCTGCCCGTGCGTGACGCGCAGGCGCTGGCCGCGCTGGAGGCGCTGGACGGCGCGGTCTACGGCGCACTCAGCCAGGAAGGCCGCGACGCGGTGATGGCGTTGATGGCCCAGGGCCACTACCAGCTGCTGCTGGAGACGGAGGACGGGGAATGAGCGGATCGCCGGGCTTCCGGGTCGTGTCGGTGGATTACCAGGCCGCGCTGGAAGACCTGCGCAAGGTGCGCGAAACCGTCTTCGTGCACGAGCAGCAGGTCCCCGTCGAACTGGAATGGGACGCGCTGGATCCGCTCTGCCACCACGTGGTGGCCTACGACGACGCGGGCCGCGCCATCGGCACCGGCCGCCTGACCCCCGAGCGCAGGATCGGCCGCATGGCGGTGCTGGCGGACTGGCGCGGACGCGGCGTCGGCGACGCGCTGCTGGCCGCGCTGGTCGCGGAAGCGCGCCAGCGCCAGTGGCCGCAGGTATCGCTGCATGCCCAGGTCAGCGCCGAAGCCTTCTATGCGCGCCACGGCTTCCTGCCGCAGGGCGAACGCTTCCAGGAAGCCGGCATCGAACACCAGTCCATGCAGCGGCGACTGGGCGCGGCCATGGCCATCGAACAGGCCCGGGAAGCGACCGCCATCGTCACGGCCTTGGCCAACCAGGCCCACCGCTCCCTCTGCATCTACAGCCGCGACCTGGATGCCGGGCTGTTCGACGCCCCGCCCGTGCTGGATGCCCTGCGCCGGCTGGCCATCCGCCAGCGCGGGGGCGAGATCCGCGTACTGGTGCAGGACGCCGCCACGCCGCAACGCAACCTGGCCCCGCTGATCGGGCTGGCGCAACGGCTGCCCAGCGTGTTCGCCTTCCGCGAGACCCGCGACCCGGTGGACCGGGGCTATCCGTCCGCCTACGTGGTCAACGACGACGGCGGTTATTACTTCCGCCCGCTGGGCCATCGCTTCGATGGCGAGGCCGGGCTGGAGCATGGGGGCCGGGCGCGCCAGCTGCGCGAGGAATTCGGCCATGTGTGGGAGCGCTCGCGCATCGTCGGCGAGTACCGCGCCCTGGGCCTCTGAGGGCACGCGCATGCGGCTCCGGGCGTGCGCAGGACATCACGCATGCAGGGGCTCGATGCCCGCCCGCGTGAGTCTTTAGTCCAATCCGCCTACGCCCCGCTCCCGGCATGGGGGTATAATTTCCGGGTTTTCGCCGATGCCTGCGGGTCGATGCAGCGTATCGGGCGGGAATGCCCCCCGACTACCCACAGTACGCCTCGCATCGTGGACAATCTCCTGAAGCAGTTTGCGCAATCCTCGCAGCTCAATGGAGGCAATGCCTCCTATGTCGAAGACCTGTACGAGCAGTACCTGGTCGCTCCCGATAGCGTTGGCCCCAAATGGAAGGCCTACTTCGACGGTTTCAAGGGCCGCGAAGCGGGCGACGTGCCCCACTCGGTCATCATCGAACAAGTCGCCGGCGCGGCACGCAAGGCCGCCAACAACGGCTATGCCGGCGCCCCGTCCGCCGGTGGCGACGAACGCGAGCGCAATGTCGGCCGGCTGATCACCGCCTACCGGTCTCGCGGCCACCTGGGCGCCCGCCTGGACCCGCTGGGCCTGACCCCGCCGGTCAACCCGCCGGACCTGGAACTGGGCTTCCACGACCTGTCCGAGAAGGACCTGGACAGCGAATTCAGCACCGGCAACGTCGCCGGCCAGTCGCGCATGAAGCTGCGCGACCTGCTGGACCGGCTGAAGGCCACCTACACCGGCTCCATCGGCGCCGAGTTCATGCACATCTCGGAAGTCGAGCAGCGCCAGTGGCTGTACCAGCGACTGGAGGCGGCCGGTGGCAAGTACGGCCTGACCGCGGATGCGCAGCGCCGCACGCTGGAGCGCCTGACCGCCGCTGAGGGCCTCGAACGCTACCTGCACACCAAGTATGTCGGCCAGAAGCGCTTCTCGCTGGAAGGCGGCGATTCGCTGATCCCGATGCTGGACGTGATGATCCGCCGCGCCGGCGAAGGCCAGGTCAAGGACATCGTGGTCGGCATGGCCCACCGTGGCCGCCTCAACGTACTGGTCAACACGCTGGGCAAGAGCCCGCGCAAGCTGTTCGACGAGTTCGAGGGCAAGTTCGAGCACGACAACTCGCTGGCCCACGCAGGTGACGTGAAGTACCACATGGGCTTCTCGGCCGACCTCGCCACGCCCGGGGGTCCGGTGCACCTGGCGCTGGCCTTCAACCCCTCGCACCTGGAAATCGTCGATCCGGTCGTGGTCGGCAGCGTGCGTTCGCGCCAGGAACGCCGCGGCGACGCCGCGCGCCAGGCGGTGCTGCCGATCATCATGCACGGCGATGCCGCGTTCGCCGGCCAGGGCGTGGTGATGGAACTGTTCCAGATGTCGCAGGCGCGCGGTTTCGCGGTCGGCGGCACGCTGCACATCGTCATCAACAACCAGATCGGCTTCACCACCAGCGCACGCGACGACGCGCGGTCCACGCTGTACTGCACCGACGTGGCCAAGATGATCGGTGCGCCGGTGCTGCACGTGAACGGCGACGACCCGGAAGCCGTGGTGTTCTGCGCCAACCTGGCCTACGACTTCCGCCAGCAGTTCAAGAAGGACGTGGTGATCGACCTGGTGTGCTACCGCCGCCACGGCCACAACGAAGCCGACGAGCCGGCGGCCACCCAGCCGCTGATGTACCAGACCATCCGCAAGCATCCGACCACCCGCGAGCTGTATGCGGGCAAGCTGGAAGCCGCGGGCGTGATCGCGGCCGGCGGCGGCAAGGCGCTGGCCGACGAATACCGCAACAAGCTGGACTCCGGCGAATACACCACCGAACTGGCCAAGCAGAAGAGCGACGAACTGGCCATCGACTGGTCCAGGTACGTCACCGGCAAGCTGAGCGACCCGGTCGACACCAAGGTCAAGCGCAAGTCGCTGGACTCGCTGGCCAAGATCATCACCACCATCCCCGCTGGCGTGGCGCTGCACCCGCGCGTGGCCAAGATCTACGAAGACCGCGTGAAGATGGCCGCCGGCGAACTGCCGGGCGACTGGGGCTTCGCCGAGAACCTCGCCTACGCCACGCTGCTGGCAGAAGGCCATGGCCTCCGCCTGGTCGGCCAGGACGCCGGCCGCGGCACGTTCTTCCACCGTCACGCGATCCTCCACGAGCAGAAGACCGACAGCTACTACCTGCCGCTGCGCCAACTGGTCGAACAGCCCGAGCAGGCCACCGTCATCGACTCGCTGCTGAGCGAAGAAGCGGTGATGGCGTTCGAGTACGGCTTTTCCACCACCGATCCCAACACCCTGTGCATCTGGGAAGCGCAGTTCGGCGACTTCGCCAACGGCGCGCAGGTGGTGATCGACCAGTTCATCGCCGCCGGCGAAGCCAAGTGGGGCCGCATCAGCGGCCTGACCCTGCTGCTGCCGCATGGCTACGAAGGCCAGGGCCCGGAGCACAGCTCCGCCCGCCTGGAGCGCTTCCTGCAGCTGTGCGCGCTGGAGAATATGCTGGTCTGCGTGCCGACCACGCCGGCCCAGGCGTACCACATGCTGCGCCGCCAGATGCGCATGACCACCCGCAAGCCGCTGGTGGTGATGACGCCGAAATCGCTGCTGCGCCACAAGCTGGCCGTGTCGACGCTGGACGAACTGGCCAATGGCGAGTTCCAGCACCTGATCCCCGATGCCTCGGCGGATCCGAAGAAGGTCAAGCGCGTGGTCGCATGTTCGGGCAAGGTCTACTACGACCTGCTGGAAGACGCGCAGAAGCGTGGCCAGGACGACGTCGCCCTGCTCCGCATCGAACAGCTGTACCCGTTCCCGCGCGAACTGCTGGCCGCCGAGCTGAAGCGCTTCGGCAAGGCCACCGAAGTGGTGTGGTGCCAGGAAGAGCCGCAGAACCAGGGCGCGTGGTACCAGATCCGCCACCATCTCAACGCCTGCCTGGCCGACAAGCAGACCCTGCACTACGCCGGCCGCCCGCGTTCGCCCTCGCCTGCCGCCGGCCACTTCGCCGAACACGTGGAAGAGCAGCTGAAGCTGGTCGCCGATGCACTGGTCAACAGGCTCGGCGACCAGAACGTCGCCGAATAAGCCTTCCTTTTTCTCTTCTATCGAATAACAACACCAGGACGCCCTAGCCAATGGCCACCGAAGTCAAAGTTCCGGTTCTTCCCGAATCCGTTTCCGATGCCACCATCGCCGCCTGGCACAAGAAGGTGGGCGACGCGGTCAAGCGCGACGAGAACCTCATGGACCTGGAGACCGACAAGGTCGTGCTGGAAGTGCCCTCGCCCGTCGATGGCGTGCTGAAGGAGATCAAGTTCAAGGAAGGCGACACCGTGACCAGCCAGCAGCTGCTGGCCATCATCGAGGAAGGTGCCGTGGCCGCCGCCGCGCCCGCCGCCGCAGAGAAGACGCCTGCCGCGGGCGCCGAGGAAGTGCAGCCCAAGGCCGACGCCGCCAAGGCCGAGGCGGCTGCGCCGTCCAGCACCAAGCCGGCCCCGGCAGCCGCCGGCACCGACGGCCTGCCGCCGGGTGCGCGCTTCACCGCCGTCACCCAGGGCATCGACCCGGCCAACGTCGAAGGCACCGGCCGCAAGGGCGCCGTGACCAAGGAAGACCTGATCAACTACGCCAGCGGCAAGACCGCCGGCGTCAGCGGCGGCGCGCGTCCGGAAGAGCGCGTGCCGATGACCCGCATCCGCACGCGCATCGCCGAGCGCCTGATGCAGTCCAAGAACTCCATCGCCATGCTGACCTCGTTCAACGAGGTCAACCTGGCCAAGGTCATGGAGATGCGCAAGGAACTGCAGGACGATTTCGTGAAGGCCAACGGCATCAAGCTCGGCTTCATGAGCTTCTTCGCCAAGGCCGCGGCCAACGCGCTGCAGCGCCACCCGATCGTCAATGCGTCGGTGGACGGCAACGACATCATCTACCACGGTTACGCCGACATCTCGATCGCTGTCTCCACCGAGAAGGGCCTGGTGACGCCGGTGCTGCGCAATGTCGAGCGCATGGGCTTCGGCGACATCGAGAAGGGCATTGCGGAGTACGCCAAGAAGGCGCGCGACGGCAAGCTGGGCCTGGAAGACCTGCAGGGCGGCACCTTCACCATCACCAACGGCGGCACCTTCGGTTCGCTGATGTCCACGCCGATCGTCAACCCCCCGCAGAGCGCCATCCTGGGCATGCACGCCATCAAGGACCGCGCCATCGTCGAGAACGGCCAGGTCATCGCCGCGCCGATGATGTACCTGGCGCTGAGCTACGACCACCGCATCATCGACGGCAAGGACGCGGTGCTGTTCCTGGTCGACATCAAGAACCAGCTGGAAAATCCGCACCGGATGCTGCTCGGCATGTAATGCCGAGCAGCACGGGAATTGGGAACAGAGCGACGGGAATGGTCGAAAGCCGTACCCATTCCCGGATCTCCGTTTCTCACCATTCCCGATTCCCCATTCCCGATTCCCGTGTGAGCGAAAGCTAATGAGCGAACAACAACAATTCGACGTCGTCGTCATCGGTGCCGGTCCGGCCGGCTACCACGCCGCCATCCGCGCCGCGCAACTGGGCATGAAGGTCGCCTGCATCGACGCCGCGCTGGGCAAGGACGGCAAGCCCGCCCTCGGCGGTACCTGCCTGCGCGTGGGCTGCGTGCCCTCCAAGGCGCTGCTGGATTCCTCGCGCCAGTTCTGGAACATGGGCCACCTGTTCGGCGACCACGGCATCAGCTTCAAGGACGCGAAGATCGACGTCGAGGCGATGGTCGGCCGCAAGGACAAGATCGTGAAGCAGTTCACCGGCGGCATCGCGATGCTGTTCAAGGCGAACAAGGTCACCCCGTACTATGGCTTCGGCCAGTTGCAGCCCGGCAACGTCGTCAAGGTGAAGCAGCACGACGGCAGCGAAGTGGAGCTCAAGGGCACCAACGTCATCATCGCCTCGGGTTCGGACTCCATCGAACTCCCGTTCGCCAAGTTCGACAACGAATACATCGTCGACAACGTCGGTGCACTGGACTTCACCGAAGTGCCGAAGCGCCTGGCCGTGATCGGCGCGGGCGTGATCGGCCTGGAACTGGGCAGCGTGTGGAAGCGCCTCGGCGCCGAGGTCACCATCCTGGAAGCGTTGCCGGACTTCCTGGCAGCCGCCGATGCGGAAGTGGCCAGGACCGCCGCCAAGGAGTTCAAGAAGCAGGGCCTGGACATCCGCCTGGGCGCCAAGGTCAGCAAGACCGAACTGACCGGGAAGGCCAAGAAGAAGGAAGTCGTGGTCACCTACACCGATGCCGAGGGCGAGAAGACCCTGACGGTCGACAAGCTGCTGGTCGCGGTGGGCCGCAAGGCCGCCAGCAAGGGCCTGCTGGCCGACGGCACCGGCGTCAAGCTCAACGAGCGCGGCCAGATCGAAGTGGACGAGCACTGCCACACCGGCGTGGATGGCGTGTGGGCCGTGGGCGACTGCGTGCGCGGCCCGATGCTGGCGCACAAGGGTTTCGAGGAAGGCATCGCGGTGGCCGAACTGATCGCCGGCCTGCCCGGTCACGTCAACCTCGACACCGTGCCGTGGGTCATCTATACCGAGCCGGAAATCGCCTGGGTCGGCAAGACCGAGAAGCAGCTCAAGGACGAAGGCATCCCGTACAAGGCGGGCAGCTTCCCGTTCGCGGCGATCGCACGTGCCGTCGCCATGGGCGAACCGGCCGGATTCGTGAAGGTGCTGGCGCATGCCGAAACAGACCGCATCCTCGGCCTGCACCTGGTCGGCGTGGGCGTGTCCGAACTGGTGCACGAAGGCGTCATCACGATGGAGTTCAACGGCTCCGCCGACGACCTGGCCCGCATCTGCCACGCGCATCCCACCCTGTCCGAAGCGATCCACGATGCGGCCATGGCGGTGGACAAGCGCTCGATTCATAAAGTGAATTGAGCGCCGGGATTCGGGAGTGGGGATTCGGGATTCGCAACAGCGGCTTCCCGACCCTTCCCGGATCCGCACCCCAAGAGCGCCGGACAGCCGTCCGGCGTTTCGCTTTTGATCTTGCGACTCCCGACTCCCGAATCCCGGCTCACATGAAATCTCTCTGCGTCTACTGCGGCTCCAACGCCGGCAACAAACCCGCCTACACCGAACGCGCCATCGCCTTGGGCGACCGCATCGCGAAGGAAGGCCTGCAGTTGGTGTACGGCGGCGGCAACGTCGGTCTGATGGGCATCGTCGCCGACGCGGTGCTCGCCGCCGGCGGCGAAGTCATTGGCGTGATCCCCGAGCAGCTGGTGGGCTGGGAGGTTGCGCACAAGGGCGTCACCCGGCTGGAAGTGGTCGCCAACATGCACGAACGCAAGAAGCGCATGTTCGACCTGGCCGACGGCTTCGTGGCCCTGCCCGGCGGCTTCGGCACGCTGGACGAGATGTTCGAGATGCTGACCTGGCGCCAGCTGGGCATCGGCAACAAGCCCTGCGCCTTCCTTGATGTCGAGGGTTTCTACACCCCGCTGATGGGAATGATCGACCGCATGGTGGAGGAACGCTTCCTGCACCCCGACCAGCGCAACGACCTGTGGCACGGCGACGACATCGACGCGATGATCGGCTGGATGCGCGACTACAGCCCGGCGCATGCGGACAAGTGGATGGACGAGAAGCGGCGGAAGTCGTTGCGCTGATCCGCGGGGAACCGCAGCCGCGCTGGGTTACTGATACCCGCACCATCACGAGCACAAGTCGCTGGGTCCCGGCCTGCGCCGGGATGACGGGATAGGTCGAGAATTGAGAAAGCACCCTGTGCCACTCGACTTCGACTTCCTGCGGGGCTGACGGGATACAAGCGACTGTGTGCCGTCATCCCGGCGCAGGCCGGGACCCAGCGACTTGTGCGCTTGCTCTGAATCCATGACAGAGCCAGTATCGGCACCAGAGAGAATCGACATCACACGGGAAGATGACATGCGGGAACGGATTCCCTGCGTTTACATCCTTGCGAGCAAACGCAATGGCACCCTGTACATCGGCGTCACCTCCGACCTGCCCTCACGCATCTGGCAGCACAAGAATGATCAAGTCGCCGGCTTCACCCGGCTTCACCATGTGCACACGCTGGTCTGGTACGAAGTACACGAATGCATGGACTCCGCGATCTCGCGCGAGAAGTCACTTAAGGAGTGGCGTCGCGCATGGAAAATCAGGCTGATCGAGGAAACCAATCCGTACTGGCGAGACCTATACCCAGGCATCCTGTGACGGACGCTGGAACGTAGCTGTGAACGTCGGATGCAGGTCGACGGCTCTGGGATTACGAAGGACGCTTCCATGTGCGCCCTGGACCTCGTCAACCCGAGATCCCGTCATCCCGACGCGCGCGGGGACGCAGCGACTTTCGCGCTTGTACAGCACACAGCCACCCGTATCCCTCCAGCCCGGCACGAAGTCGAAGCCGAGCGGCACAGCATGCTTCCGCCACTCCCAATGTATCCCGTCATCCCGGCGCACGCCGGGACCCAGCGACTTTCGCGCTTGCACGGCACACATCCACCCGCACCCCGCCAGCCCGGCACGAAGTCGAAGCCGAGCGGCACAGCATGCTTCCGCCAATCCCAATGTATCCCGTCATCCCGGCGCACGCCGGGACCCAGCGACTTTCGCGCTTGCACGGCACACATCCACCCGTACCCCGCCAGCCCGGTACGAAGTCGAAGCCGAGCGGCACAGGATGCTTCCGCCACTCCCAATGTATCCCGTCATCCCGGCGCACGCCGGGACCCAGCGACTTTGCGCTTGCTCTGAACCCATGACAGAGCCAGTATCGGCACCAGAGAGAATCGACATCACACGGGAAGATGACATGCGGGAACGGATTCCCTGCGTTTACATCCTTGCGAGCAAACGCAACGGCACACTGTACATCGGCGTCACCTCCGACCTGCCCTCGCGCATCTGGCAGCAGAAGAATGACCAGGTTGCCGGATTGACCCGGCGCTACCCCGTTCACACGCTGGGCTGGCATGAAGCCCACCCCTCCGCCTTCAGCCGGGAAAAGCATTGAGGGCGTGGAAGCGCACCTGGAAGATCAAACTGATCGAGGATCGGAATCCGTACTGGCTTGACCTGGCCAACGCGCTTGCATGAACTTCCCATCGCCGCTGCCTGCCGCGTTTCCGACCAAAGTTGCAGCATCCGGGCTTTGCTTTTCCTGGGTCTGACCGCAAGAATCAAAGTCACTGGGTCCCGGCCTTCGCCGGGATGACGAGCAGATCATGGCCCTTCCAACTTCCTTCAACGCCTTCCGCATCCACAACGACGCCAGCGGATACCGCAGCGGCATCGAACCGCTTTCGCTGGATGACCTGAACCCCGGCGAGGTGGTCATCAAGACCGCGTATTCGTCGGTCAACTTCAAGGATGCGCTTGCCGGCACCGGTGAAGGCAAGATCCTGCGCCGGTTCCCTCTCGTGGGCGGCATCGACGTCGCCGGGCATGTGGTGGCATCCACCGATCCCGCGTTCAAGGAAGGTGATGCCGTGCTGGTCACCGGCTGCGGCCTGAGCGAAACCCGCGACGGGGGCTATGCCGAATACGCGCGGCTGCAGGCCGAATGGGTCATTCCCCTGCCGGCCGGCCTGACCCTGCGCGAAAGCATGATCCTGGGCACGGCCGGCTTCACCGCCGCGCTGGCGCTGTACCGCATGCTCGACAACCGCCAGACACCGGCGCACGGCCCGTTGGCGGTCACCGGCGCGACCGGTGGCGTGGGATCGCTGGCCGTGGACATCTTCAGCCGCGCCGGCTTCGAGGTGCATGCCGTCAGCGGCAAACCGGAGAATGCGGACTACCTGACTTCCATCGGGGCCACCCGGGTACTGGGCCGGGACGCCTTGGCGACGGCCCGCCCCATGGAGACGGCGCGTTTCGGCGGCGGGCTGGACAACGTGGGCGGCGCCATGTTGGCCAGCCTGCTGGCGCAGACGGCGCCTTACGGCAATGTGGCGACCGCCGGACTGGCGGCCAGCCACGACCTGCCCACCACCGTCATGCCCTTCATCATCCGCGGCGTCTCGCTGCTGGGCGTCGCCTCGGCCGGTACCGCGCGGGACATCCGCGACGCCATCTGGCAGCACCTGGCCAGCGACTGGAAGCCGGCCCACCTGGACGCCATCTGCACCCGGGAAACCACCCTGGACGGGCTGCCCGAGGTGTTCCGGACCATGCTGGCCGGGCAGTCGTTCGGGCGCACGGTCGTGCGAATGGGATGAACGGCAGCGGGCGTGCGACGGGCGCGCAAACTGGGCGCCCGGCCCCATTTCTGTTGACGCAATCTCCCACTACAATCGACGGCGGGGACAACTTGGGGAACTCCATGGCAAAGATTCTGATCGTCGACGATTCACCGTCGCAGCTGCTGGGCATCCAGCGTATCGTCGAAAAACTCGGGCACGAGTCCATCACCGCGGAAGACGGTGCGGCCGGCGTGGAAGTGGCCAAGCGCGAGCTGCCCGACATGGTGCTGATGGATGTGGTGATGCCCAACCTCAACGGGTTCCAGGCCACCCGGACACTGAGCCGCGAGGCCAGCACCAAGCACATCCCGGTCATCCTGGTCACCACCAAGGACCAGGACACCGACCGCATGTGGGGCCTGCGCCAGGGCGCCAAGGCTTACCTGACCAAGCCGTTCTCGGAAGACGAACTGGCCGAAGTCATCGAGCGCATCTTCAACGCACGCGAGTTGCCATCCGCACCCTCGGCGTGACGCGTTGACGATGCAGCGGTGACGAAAAGAGCAGGCATCGCCTGCTCTTTTGTTTAGTGGGCTACGCCCGGCTCAGCGCGGTGCAAGGTAGCCGCCCCGGATCCCCCGCGGCGACAGCACCAGTTGCCAGAGCTGCGAGCGCCGGGTGCGGAACGTGGCCATCGACCCCGCCAGGTAGAACCGCCACATGCGCCGGAAGCGTTCGTCATAGCGCGCCCCCAGCAACGGCCATGCGGCCTCCACGTTGTCGCGCCACGCCTGCAGCGTGCGGTCGTAGTCCGTGCCGAAACCGTGCCAGTCCTCGATCACGAAGCGGCCTTCCACGGCCTGCGCGATCTGCGCGGCCGACGGCAGCATGGAATTGGGAAAGATGTAGCGCGCGATCCATGGATCGGTGCGATGCACCGAGTGGTTGGTGCCGATGGTATGCAGCAGGAACAGGCCATGCGGCGGCAGGCAGCGGCGCGCCACGTCGAAGTACGCGGCGTAATTCTTCACGCCGACGTGCTCGAACATGCCCACCGAGAACACGGCGTCGAAGGGCTCATCCAGTGCCCGGTAATCCTGCAGGCGGATCTCGATGGGCAGCCCCCTGCACAGGTCGCGCGCGTAGTCCGCCTGTTGCTGCGAAATGGTGACGCCGACGCCGCTCACGCCGTACCGCTCCGCCGCGAACTTCAAGGCCTCGCCCCAGCCACAGCCGATGTCGAGCACCCGCATGCCGGCACGCAACTGCAGCTTGCGGCATACCAGGTCGAGCTTGGCTTCCTGCGCGGCATCCAGATCGCTGGCTTCACGCCAGTAGGCGCAGCTGTAGACCAGGCGCCGGCCCAGCATGGCGTGGTAGAGATCGTTGCCCAGGTCATAGTGCCGGCGACCGACTTCACCGCTGCGTCGCGGCGATTGCAGGTTCAGCAGGCGCGCGCGCAGGGCATCGAAGATTTCGCCTGCCCTGTGTACGCGCTGGTCCAGCCGGGCCTCGAGAATGCGGGACAACGTGTCGTCGAGTGCGGCCGCATCCCAATCGCCGTCCATGTAGCTTTCGCCCAGGCCCAGCGACCCCTGCGCCAGCGCGCGCGCAGCGAAGCGTGGATCATGGACCTGGATGTCCCAGGGGCGGTCGTCCCCGATCCGCACGTCCGCCTCGGCCAGCAGGCCGGCGATCCTGCGTTCGAAGCGACCGTGTGCCATGGCGCGTCAGCGGGCGAACAGCCCCGCGTACTCCGGCGCGACGTGCGGCAGCAACACCGCGGCGGGTACGTCGACGGTCTGGGTGCCGTCGGCATACGGGCCCACCTGATAGGGCGGGAAGACGAAGCGCAGCGCGGTGATCCTGCCTGCCGCATCCAGCACCGGCACGAACTCGGAGAAGTTGGCGGCGTCCGGCTCGGTGCCGTCGTCGATCATGCGGGCGGAACTCTTGAGCAGCGCCGCGCGGTCCGCCGGGGGAAGTTCGTCCTCGTCCACGCGCAGGACCACGGCGGTGTGCAGCTGTTCGCGCGCGTAGTCGCTGATGGCTTTCCAGCCGGCCTGCTGCGGCACCAGCGCCGCGGCGGTCAGCTGCTTCTGTTGCTCCGGCAACCAGACGAAACGCGCGATCAGCGGCTGGCCGTGTGCCCCGCCGGTATAGCGGCTGCCATCCGCGGCGATGGCGACGATCCGCGGCGTGTTGACCACCTGTTCGAAAGTCAGCGAAAGCTCGTATGGCGCCGTCGGCTTGTCGTTGCCGAAGGCTTCCACGGCCTCCATCAGCTCGGCGCGCGCGGCGGCCGAGTAGTCGCCAAGCGCCTTCGCCAGACCGGGGTACTGGTTGGCCGACGGCGGATAACTGATGCCGATGATGTAGTGGTCGGTGGACTCGATGACATCCTTCAGCGCGGCCGGCGCCGCAGCCGCCGCGGACTCCGCCGGCGTCGCGGCGGCCGGAACGTCACCGGCCGCAGGTCCCGTGGCCGGCTCCTGCCGCTTGCAGCCGGTTACCGCCGACACCAGCAGCGCAGCGCACAGCAGGCTCCGGACCGGGGAAAAGGGGGTGGGGTGTAGCGTCACGTTCGGGCTCCTTCCACGTGTGAGGGTGCAGATTCTATGCCGCGCTGCAGCAGCGCTCCAGCGCTCCGCGCGATCCTAGGCGACCAGATCGGCGTACTCGGGGTGGCGCTGCACGTAGGCGGCCGAATAGGAGCACGCGGGCACCACACGCCACCCCTGCCCCCTTGCATGGTCAAACGCGGCGCGGACCAGCGCGGCGGCCACGCCCCGCCCGCCGATGGCCTGCGGCACGCCGATGTGGTTGATCACCATCTGCTGGCCGCGGAGCGAATACAGCAATTCCGCCACGTGCCCGTCCACCGTGGTGGAGAAGCGCAGCGCGGCGGGGTCGTGATGGATTTCCAAAGCGGGGGCGTCCTGGGTCATGGCGGGTCCGTGGCGGGGGGCTCAGGGCCATTGTGACGCACTGCCCATCAAAACCTTGCGGCAAAACTGGACGCAGCGCGTCACATTCATCCTTGTGAAGAGGGATGAAGGCCGTCGAATGTGACCCGTCTCACACATAGAAAGTTGGCACGAATGCTGCGTAAACCCCTCCATAGACCGCAGCCTCCGGAGTTCCACCATGAGCCTGATCGACGCATTGCCCGATGTCTCCAACGCCAGTGACTTCACCCTGCTGGAGGGCCTGTACCAGCTGACCGTCACCGGCCACACGCAGGACTGGGAATTCGAACGCCTCAACAACGCCGTGTACGAGCGCCTGATGTCCACTTACTCGAGCAACGAAAACCACGGCGTGCACGCTGTGCACAGCCTGATGGATTGACGTTTCACCTGATCGCTTGTCGCCACCGGGTGCTCCGGCGCGGCGCAGGGGTCCGTCTCCGGACGTGACTGCCGCGCCGGAGTCCCGTCCCTCGCCTGCCCCGCGCCGCGCGGGTCCGCCTCATCCCACGCCGCTCCAGCGAAGCTCCGTGCCGGGACCTACTCGCCGCGGTGATCGCGCTTGCCCTGGTTCCGACGATCCTGCGTACCCGAGCTGCCCTGGATCGCCTTCAACCGGCTTTCAGCGGCATGCAGCTCGTTGGCGCGCACCGCCGCTTCGGCCGATACGAAGCCCGAAGGTTGCGGCGTGTGCGGTCCCTCGTGATCCAACTGCTGCCATGGCGCCGGCTGGCGATCCTGTTCCTGCTTCTGCTCGAGCAGCAACCGGGCCTGTTCCAGTGCCTGTTCCGGCGTGATTGGCGCCAGCGCCTTGGGCTTGCGCGGCTTCGGTGCCGATCGCGCGCGGGGGGGCATGGCGACACCGCGCTTGGGCGACGGTTTCTCTGCCGCACTTCTGCTCGAAGCGGCTTCTGCCGATGATGCGCGAAGGGTTGTCTTGCCTGCGCGCTTCACCGCCGCCTTCGCAGCCACAGGCTTCTGCGGATCCGCCTTGCCAGCCGGCGGCCGGGAGACCGACACCTTCTTCGCGGCCACCTTGCGCGTGGCGAGCTTCTTTGAAGCCACCTTTTTGGTGGCGCCCCTGCTGGCCGCCGTCTTCTTGGCCGCCACCTTGCGGGTAACGGCTTTCCGGGTGGCCTCCTTGCCTGTCGCCGCCTTGCCGGCGGGAGATTTCTTCCGCGTCGCGGACTTGCTGGCGGCCTTGCGTGCGGCGGGGGCCGCTTTCTTGGCCGCCACCTTGCGTGCCGGCGACTTCTTTACCGCGCGCTTGGCGGGGGACGGGCGCGCCGCCGTCTTCTTGCCTGCGGCCTTCTTCGCCACCGCCTTCTTCGCCACGGCCTTCTTGCCGGCCCTGCCTGTCTTGGCCTGTGCCATGCCTTGCTCCACGGGTTGGACGTGGCATCGGGATAGCACGCATCACCTTCAGGCCAGGTGAGCGCAGACGCAAGGCGCGTTTAACCGAAGGAAGGGTTCGCCAGCTGGGTCAGGAAGTGGTTGATCACGCGCGTATCCATCGCCACCAGGAACAACACCCCGTACGCCGCGCCGGCCAGATGCGCGCCGTGGTTGATGTTGTCGCCACCGCGATGGTCCATCCAGATGCTGTAGGCGATGTAGAGTACGGCGAACACGATGGCCGGCATCGGCACGAAGAACACGCCGATCCGCGCCCACGGCGCCAGCATGATGAAGGCGAACAGCACGGCCGACACCGCGCCTGAAGCACCCAGGCTGCGGTAGTTGGGGTCTTTTTGGTGCTTCAGGTAGGTCGGCAGGATCGACACCACCAAGGCCGAGAAATAGAACAGCGGGAACACCCACGGCCCCTTCTGTTCGGCCATCCAGCCTTCGATCTGCTGGCCGAAGAAGAACAGCGTGACCATGTTGAACAGCAGGTGCCAGAAATCCGCATGGATGAAGCCGTAGGTCACGAGCCGGTCGTACTGGCGGTGACGGTCGATCGCCGGCGGCCACAGGATCAGGCGGCCGGCGAGCGACGGCGTGCGGAACGCGATGAACGTCACCACGCAGGTGACCGCGATCAGCAGGTACGTGAACGGTGACGACATCAGGCGTCCTCAGGCGGCGCGGTAGTTGTCCTGCATCGGATAGATGCGGGCATACAGTGCGAAGGCCAGTGCCGCCACGAACGCGAACCCGGCAAAGAAGAACATCAGGAAGGCGTTCTCGGTCCAGCCCTGCGACTGGATCCAGCCGATCACGGCCGGGTCGCGCACGCTGGCGTTCGTCAGCAGCACCCACAACCCGCCGAACGTGCTGGTCAGGTACCAGAACGCCATGATCACGCCCTTCATCGCCATCGGCGCCTGGCTGTAGGCGAACTCCAGTGCGGTCGCTGAGACCAGCACCTCGCCGAAGGTCAGCAGCAGATAGGGCAGCGTCTGCCAGGCCAGCGAGACCTGCTGGCCCTCGTCCATCTGCAGCTGCAGCAGGCCGGCGACGATCCACGACAGCGCGGAAATCGCGATGCCCCAACCCATCCTGCGCAGCGCGGTGACGTTGAAGCCCATCTTCCGCAACGCCGGGTACAGCACCAGGTTGTTGAACGGGATCAGCAGCATGACCATCAACGGATTCAGCGCCTGCATCTGGGTGGCGTCCTTCACCAGCCAGCTAGGCCACCACCACAGGTCGTGCGGGATCACCATCGCCTTGCCCTGGATGACCCAGGTGGAGGCCTTCTGGTCGAACAGCGACCAGAACGGCGTGACCAGCGCGAACACGATCAGGATGCGCAGCACCGAGCGCACGCCTTCGATGGCGGCATCCGGGTGCGCGCCGCGTGCGCGCTCCAACTGCAATGACGTGCCGAAGCCGATGCCGGCAATCACCGCGCCCAGCGCCAGGCAGGCCGTAATCACGAAGCCCCAGGCTTCCGGCCACAACGCCACCCCGGCGAACTTCAGCGCCCACAGCGCCAGCATCAGGGCGGCGCCGATCATGCTGACAGCCGCGACGACCGTGCCGATGCCCACGCCTTTGCCCAGCAACGCGCTGCGCACGATGTTGAGGAAGGAATCCGGGTCGGTCCCGCGCGACGGCGGCACGTTGACGTACTGCTTGCGCCCGGCCCAGAAGATCGCCGTGGCGATGAACATCAGGATGCCGGGAATGCCGAACGCCCACGCCGGTCCCCAGCTGCGCAGCACCAGCGGCATCAGCAGCGAGGCGAAGAACGAACCGAAGTTGATGATCCAGTAGAACGCGTCGAAGACGACCTTGGCCTTGCTCTTGTTGGTCTGGTCGAACTGGTCGCCGCAGAACGTCACCACCAGTGGCTTGATGCCACCCGAGCCGAGTGCGATGAGGAACAGCCCCGTGTAGAAACCGGTCGCATTGCTTTCGAACAACGCCAGGCACGCATGGCCCGCGCAGTAGATCAGCGAGAACCAGAGAACGGTGTTGTACTTGCCGAAGTACCGGTCCGACAGCCAGCCGCCGAGCAGCGGGAAGAAGTAGACGCCGATGACGAAGCTGTGGAACAGGTCCTTGGCCGCCCCCTCCCTGGATGCCTGGTCGGGCAGGTAGGCCAGCAGCACCGAGCTGATCAGGAACGGCACCAGGATGTTGCGCATCCCGTAGAAACTGAACCGTTCGCACGCCTCGTTGCCGATGATGTAGGGGATCTGGCGGGGCATGCGGCCCTGGCTTGCGGCGTCTGCTGTCGTGCTCATCCGAACTTCCGGTACAAAGTTGTCGAAGGGTACCGTATCCGCCCCGGCAGGGTCGAACCGCCGGTTCATGCGGGGCGGCTGGCGCCAAGGGCTGGGCCTGACCGCGATGCCGGGGCATCATGCGCACCTTCCCCTGTTCAGGACCTGCCGATGTTGCGACCGCTGTGCGCCCTGCTGATTGCCTTCGCCCCGCTCGCCCAGGCGCAGGCGCCGCTGACCACCGTGTCCGAACGCTCCGGCTTCATCGAAACCGGTCGCTACGACGAGGTGCCTGCGCTGTGCGAGGCATTCGCGCGGCAGTACCCCAAGGCCGTGCGCTGCACCACCTTCGGCACCACGCCGGAAGGCCGCCCGATGAAGGCGCTGGTGGTGTCCACCAGTGGCGCGTTGACGCCGGACTTGGCGCAGCGCCGCGGCCTGCCGGTCGTGCTGGTGCAGGGCGGCATCCACGCCGGCGAGATCGATGGCAAGGATGCCGGCTTCCTGGCGCTGCGCGAGGTACTGGAAGGCAAGGCCGCACCCGGCGCGCTGGACAAGCTGGTGTGGGTGTTCGTGCCGGTGTTCAACGTGGACGGCCACGAGCGCTTCGCCGCCTGGAACCGCCCCAACCAGCGCGGCCCGAAGGAAATGGGCTGGCGCACCACCGCACAGAACTTCAATCTCAACCGCGACTACGTGAAAGCGGATGCCCCCGAGATGCGGGCGATGCTGCAACTGGTGCAGCGCTGGGATCCGCTGGTCATGGTGGACCTGCATGCCACCAACGGCGCGCAGTTCGAACACGACATCTCAATCCAGGTCGAGCCTGTCCACGGCGGCGACGCCGGCCTCCGCAAGGCGGGGCTGGCGTTGCGCACGGCGGTGATCGATGCGCTGGCACGGCAGGGATCGTTGCCCCTGCCCTACTACCCGTCGTTCGTCGTCAGTGACGACCCGACCTCCGGCTTTGAGGACGGGGTGCCGCCGCCGCGCTTCTCGCATGGCTATTTCCTGCTGCGCAACCGCATCGCGATGCTGGTGGAAACGCACTCGTGGAAGGAATACCCGGTGCGCGTCGGCATCACCCGCAACACCGTGGTCTCAGTGCTGGAACAGGTCGCGGCCCAGGGCAAGGACTGGTTGGCCACCGCGAAACAGGCCGACGTGGCGGCGACGCAGCTCGCCGGCAAGCCCGAGCCGTTGACCTACGCGGCCGCGTCCACGGCGCGCACCGTGGATTTCCGCGGCTACGCCTACACACGCACGAAGTCCGAGGTGTCCGGTGCGCTGATGACGCGCTACGACGAGACCACCCCGCAGATCTGGAAGGTGCCGCTGAAAGACGACATCCGGCCTGCGCTGGTGGTCAACGCACCGGCGGCTGGCTATCTGGTGCCTGCCGCCCATGCGGCGTGGGTGGCGGAGCGGCTCAAGGTGCACGGCATCGACTACCGCATCCTCGGCAAGCCGTGGCAGGGCCAGGCGGAGGCCTTCCGGGCCAGCAAGAGCAGTTTCGCGGCGGCGTCCGTCGAGAGCCACCAGCGCCTGACCGTGGAAGGCGAATGGAAGAAGGAGACGCAGACCGCGCCGGTGGGCGCCCTGTTCGTCCCCATCGCGCAGCCCAGGTCGCGGCTGGTGATGGCGCTGCTGGAGCCGCTGGCGCCGGATTCGCTGCTCGCCTGGGGCGAATTCAACAATGCCTTCGAGCGCAAGGAATACATGGAGGACTACGTGGCCGAAGCCGTCGCCCGCGACATGCTGCGTGATCCGGCGGTCAAGGCGGCGTTCGAGCAGCGGCTGAAGGAAGACCAGGCGTTCGCCGACGACCCCGGCGCCCGGCTGGAGTTCTTCCATCGCCGGCATCCGTCGTGGGACGAGCGCTACCAGCTGTACCCGGTGCTGCGCATCGACACCCAGCCCTGAGCATCCGGGACGCGACCCGGGTCGCGCCCGGGTGGCGCCGGCATCCCTCACCCCAGCCGCATCACGCCGTAGCGCGGCGCGGCGTTGCCGCAGCTGGTTTCGGTCAGCGGCGCGCCCATGTCCGCCAGCACGTCGCGCTGCTGTGCCAGCGGCGTGCGGATCGTGCGGTTCTCGTACTCGGCCAGCTTCTGGAACGGCGCCAGCTGCAGCACGCGCGAGACGAAGGCCGCCGTCTTCGGCCAGCGCGCCCCATCGATCTGGTAACGCACGAACGCCGCGTTGCGGAAGAAGCTGGCGATGCTGATGTCGGCGATGGACAGGTCGCCGAACAGCCAGCCCTCGGCCGGCACCAGCGACTCCAGGTAGTCCAGCGCGACCGGCAGTTCCTCCTCGCGCGCCTTGCGCACCACCTCGTCGTTGCCGCCCTCGTTGAAGAGGAATTTGCGCACACCCTGCTGGAAAAACATCCGCCAGATGATCACATCGCCCAGGTACGAGTCGGCGTACTCCTCCAGCCAGCGCGCCTTCGCGCGCATCGCCGGGTCGGCGGGATACAGCGACGGCTGCGGGAAGCGGTCCTGCAGGTATTCGCAGATCACCGTGGAATCGTTCAGCACGAAGTCGCCGTCCCGCAGCACCGGCACGCGGCGCAGCGGGCTGAGCGAACTGAATTCGTCGTCGCCCACGAACGGCGCGATCGGATCGATGCGGTAGGCGATGCCTTTCAGCTCCAGGCAGACCAGCACCTTGCGCACGTAGGGCGAAATGTAATTGCCGATGATGACCAGGGGTTCGCTCATGCCATGCCTGCGATGCGCCAAGGGAAACGGCAGCGTGCGGGCGGCGGTGGCGCGGGTCAAGCCAGGGCGGTGTCCAGGGCCATCATCAGACAGAAACCGATCGCCAGCCCGAGCGAGGCCGTCGCGCCGTGACCATGACGGTTCGATTCGGGGATCACGCTGTGGGCCACCGCGATCAGCATGGCGCCGGCAGCGAACGCCAGGCCCCAGGGCAGCAGCAGCGAAGAAATCCCCACCGCCCACGCACTGAGGACCGCCGCGAGCGGTTCGACCACGCCTGACAGCGCGCCGATGCAGACCGCTTTCGCTCGCGACATGCCGGCAGCGGCCAGGATCAACGCCACCACCAGGCCTTCCGGGACATCCTGCAGCGCGATGCCCATCGCCAGGCCCTCGGCACCACGCAGCCCGCCGCCGGCGGCCACGCCCACCGCCATGCCTTCGGGCACGTTGTGCAGCAGGATGGCCAACACGAACAGCACCACGCGCGTCGGGACCAGCTGGCGCTGCGCGTCCAGCGGATCGTCCACCAGCGAGCGGTCCAGCACCAGCAAGGCCGCCGCCCCCAGCATCACGCCCGCACTGACCAGGCCCGCTGCGCCCCATGCGGAGTACCCGGCACGCTCTGCCGCCTCCAGGCCGGGCAGCACCAGCGAGAACGCGGTCGCGGCCAGCATCACGCCACCGCCGAACCCGAGCAGGCCGTCGGACAGCCGTTGCGGGATGGAGCGCACCACCAGCACGGGCAAGGCACCCAGCGTCGTCGCCAGCGCGCACAGTGCCCCGCCACGCAAGGCCTTGCCCATGCCGGGCGAAAGCGCTTCCACGGACGACGGCACCAGCACCCAGCCGCTGACGATGACAATCGCGACCATCACCGCCAGGTACGGCCACGTGGCAGCAGTCTGCGTGTAGGCCAGCGGTTGCAGGACACGGTTCATGCGAAGGTGCTCCCGTCGGGGTGGCAGCGGGCATGCGTGGAGCGAAGGGGGCTCGGCCATGCCGAACCGGGGGCTGTCCGGATACTACGCCGCGGCCCGCACGCGGACCAATCGCAAAGCTGAATCAGAGCGATTCACGGCGGCGATGCATCAGCACACCTGCAGGACGCCTGCACCGTACGCGTCAGGGTTTCCGGTATTGCCAGTGCCGTGGCTTGCCTTCTGCCATCCATGCCACGGCCTGCCCGATCCGTCGCGCGCGCGTCTCGGCACGCTTGGCATCGGTGACCCATTCCACGTATTCGCGCTGCTGGCTGGGACTGAAGGCTTGATACGTCGCCAGCGCCGCAGGCGTGCGCTCCAGGGCCCCCGCCAGATCGTCGGGCACGACCGCGCGGGCGCGGGGTGGCGCGGCCCGGCCCGCGTCCGGGGGTTTTTTTGTCCCCGCGTCATTCAGGGCCATCGCCTTGCGCACCTGCGCGATCAATGCGCGCTTGGCCGGCAGATCCTCCAACCGTCTCAGCCTGCCAAGGCTGCCCATGCCGTCGCGTGCCTGCGTGCCCATCACCTCGCTGTGTTTCCAGAAGCCGAACGACGCATGCTGCTTGAACGCCGCCATCTGGCACAGGATGCCGCCCCCGTACTGGAACGAAGGCATGCCCCATTTCAGTGTCTCCTCCACCGACGGACAGGCCTCGTGCACCCAGGCACGCAAGCGCGCGAGGATGGGCTGCGCGAAGGGCGCGGCGCGGGCGATGTAGTCATCGACGCGGGGATCGGTCGGGGGCATGCAGGGTCCTTACCCTGTCGTTGTCCGCACTCTACGCTGGCCGGCACGGACCGTCATGCCTTGCTTCCCGCAGGTCGTCTTGACGATCCATTACGACAGGCGCGGCTATGCTGGCCCCGACACCCCCGGGAGCAACGACATGACCCGCCCCTTGCTGACCATGGCCTGCCTGCTGGCACTCGCGGCATGCCAACCGACGACACCGGACGGCGGCACCCCCGCCGCGGCCCCGCAGGCATCGGCCTCCCCTGCGATCCGCGGTAGCGCGACCTACCTCGAACGGATGGCCCCGCCGCCCGGCGCCACGCTGTCCGTGCAGTTGATCGACAACCAGTTGGCGGATACGCCTGCCGCGGTCGTTGCCACGGCCGAGTTCAAGGATCCCGCCGGCCCGCCGTTCGCCTTCGTGCTGCCCTACGACCCGGCCAAACTGCGCGAGAACGGCCAGTACGGCCTGCATGCGGGCCTGCGCGATGCGCAGGGCACGCTGTGGTTCGTCACCGACACGCGGGTGCCGGTGACGCCGGGCTCACCGGAGCCGGTGGAATTCCGGATGGTCCGCGCCGGCACGCCGGCTGCGGCCGCTGCCCCGACCCACTGGCAGTGCGGCGACCAGCGCATCAGCGCCCGTTTCGACAACGCGGCCGGCACAGTGGTGATCGATATCGACGGCACGGCATTGACCCTGCCGCAGGCACCGTCCGGCTCAGGCGCACGTTATGCCGACCCAGCCGGGAACGAGCTGTGGAACAAGGGTCGCGAGGCTACGCTGACCCTGGCCGGCAAACCGCCGGTCCAGTGCAGCCAGACCGAATCCGCTTCACCCTGGGAAGCGGCCAGGGCGCGAGGCATCGGTTTCCGCGCCGTCGGCACCGAACCCGGCTGGCTGGTCGAAGTGGGCACGGGCGAGGCGCCGTCACTGCATGCCGAGCTCGACTACGGCGAACGCAAGCTGCATGTCGAACGCATGCGGACCACGCCGGAAGGCTTCAGCGGCACCACCTCCGACAAGGCAGGGGTGACGCTGGCGATCCGGCGCGAGGCCTGCAGCGACGGCATGAGCGATGCCGCCTATCCCGCCACCGCCGTGCTGACCGTGGGCGACAAGACCTACCGCGGCTGCGGCCGCTTCCTGAGCGAATGATCCCCGCATGAGCCGACGTTCCCGCACCCGCCGCCAGTCCAGCCTGCGCCTCCCTCTCTTCGCCCTGGTGGGTCTGGCCCTGATCGGTGCCGGCGCCTGGTGGTGGTCGCAACGGGATGCGACACCGTCGGTCGCTCCGGTGGCCGCCAACCCGCAGGAAACCGGCGATCCGGCCCGCATCAACGAGCTTCTGCCACTGCCGCCGGTCGAGCAGACCCGTCCCAGCGAACCGGTGGACGCCACAGCCGCGGCGCGCGACCCGTTACCGGCATTCCTGCCGGCCGAGGCCCGCCATACCTTGAAGCTGATCCAGAACGGGGGTCCGTTCCCGTATCGCCAGGACGGTTCGGTGTTCGGCAATCGCGAGGGCCACCTGCCCCGCCAGCCCAACGGCTACTATCGCGAGTACACGGTGGACACACCGGGGCTGGACCATCGCGGCGCCCGCCGCATCGTCACCGGCGGGCAACCGCCGCGCGAGTACTACTACACCGACGACCACTACGAGAGCTTCCGCCGCTTCGAAACCGGCGCATCGGGAACCCCCACGCCATGAGTGAATCCGGTTTCGACCCCGGCCTGACCGACGCCAGCCATGCTGGCGTCTTTTTCGTCACCGACGAGGATCTCGACGCACTGGCCGCGGCCAGCCGTGATGCCGGCCTGCTCGCGCGGCGCATCGACCTGTCCGGTTGTGACGGCAAGTCGGCCCTGCTGCTGCGCATGGCGACGATCCTGGATTTCCCCGACAGCTCGGGCCGCAACTGGGATGCACTGTCGGACAGCCTGCGCGACCTTGAATGGCTGCCGGCGCCCGGCTACGTGCTGCTGTTCGAACAGGCGCACGACCTGCGCGAGCGCAACGAAGCCGACTTCGACACCCTGCTCGACATCCTGGACGAGGCATCGCAGGCCTGGGCATCGGAGGACATCCCCTTCTGGGCCTTCATCGCGCTGCCCGAGGAAGATTTCCCCGACCTGCAGTAGGCGCGGCAACGCGGACGGCCGGCGGTCGCCGCGGCGATCTGCGAGAATGGCGCATGCTTGATTTCACCCAACTCCCGCTGGCGCCCGGCCTGCAGCAGGGCGTCGACGCGCTCGGCTACACCCGTCCGACCCCGATCCAGGCCCAGAGCCTGCCCGCCATCCTCGCCGGCCGCGATGTCATCGCGCAGGCGCCCACCGGCAGCGGCAAGACCGCCGCCTTCGGACTGGGCCTGCTGCATCGGCTCGACGTGGGCACCGGACGCACGCAGGCCCTGGTGCTGTGCCCCACCCGCGAACTGGCCGACCAGGTCGCGCAGCAGCTGCGCAAGCTGGCGCTCGGCATTCCGAACCTGAAGGTGCTGACGCTGTGCGGCGGCATGCCGCTGGAACCGCAACTGCGCTCGCTGGAAGCACACGATCCGCATGTGGTGGTCGGTACGCCCGGCCGCATCCAGGAGCTGCTGCGCAAGAAGGCCCTGCACCTGGCCGGCGTGCGCACGCTGGTGCTGGACGAAGCCGACCGCATGCTCGACATGGGTTTCGAGGAACCCATCCGCGAGATCATCGGCAGGACGCCGCGGGAACGGCAGAGCCTGCTGTTCTCCGCCACCTTCACCGATGCCATCCGCGAGATCGCCCGCAATACCCTGCGCGATCCGCTGGAGGTCAACGTCGACGCGCCGCAGGAACAGGCGGTCATCGAGCAGCGTTTCGTGCGCGTGGATCCCGAACGCAAGCAGACCGCGCTGGCCGGCCTGCTGGCCCAGCGCGGCGTGGATTCGTGCGTGGTGTTCTGCAACATGCGCAAGGACGTGGACGAAGTGGCGGGTTCGTTGCAGCACTTCGGCTTTTCCGCGCTGGCGCTGCACGGCGACATGGAGCAGCGCGACCGCGACGAGGTCCTGGTGCGCTTCACCAACCGCAGTTGCAACGTGCTGGTCGCCAGCGATGTGGCGGCGCGCGGCCTGGATATCGAGGACCTGGCGCTGGTCGTCAACTACGACATGCCCAGCGACGCCGACACCTACGTGCACCGCATCGGACGCACCGGGCGTGCCGGGCGCGAGGGCCTGGCGATCAGCCTGTGCACGCCACGCGAACTGCCGCGGGCCGCGGTGATCGAGGAACGCCTCGGCGCGCCGCTGCTGTGGGATCGCAGCATCCCCGCCGCCCCGCGGGCACACGCCGCGCCACCTGCGGCCATGACCACGCTGCGCATCGACGCGGGCAAGACGGACAAGCTTCGTCCCGGCGATGTGCTGGGCGCGCTGACCGGTGATGCCGGGCTGCCGGCCGCGGCCATCGGCAAGATCAACGTCTTCGCCACCCGCACTTATGTCGCGGTGAAGAACGACAAGGCCGCGGCGGCGCTGTCGCGGCTCAATGCCGGCAGGATCAAGGGCCGCAGCTTCCGCGTACGCAAGCTCTGAGCGTTTCGCGGAGACAACAAAAAACGCCGGCGCTTGCGCACCGGCGTTCTGGCGAACTCGAAGTTCAGCGCTGGATTACAGCGGCTGCACCTGGTCGGCCTGCATACCCTTCTGGCCCTGGACAGCCACGAACGTAACGCTCTGGCCTTCCTTCAGGGTCTTGAAGCCGTTGCCCTGGATCGCGCGGAAATGCACGAACAGGTCAGGGCCGCTCTGCGGGGTGATGAAGCCGAAGCCCTTGGCATCGTTGAACCACTTGACGGTACCGGTCTGACGGTCAGACATCTTTACTAACTCCTGGAACTAGGTTTGAAGAAAAAATCGCGGCACCGGACTTATTCCGGACCGAGACTGAGTTGCAGGCGTTGGTAAAGCGGGAAGATGTAGCAGATGTATCTACCGCATCAGGCTCACGATTCACGGTGACCCTGGCAAGCACAGTGACGGCACTCTACCCGGCTTTTCCGGCAAAAGCGAATGTTTTTGCACAATGCCGGCTGACCGGGGCCAAATCCAGCCCGATCAAGGGCTTTGCCCGCCCGTTCCCGACCCGCGGCCACCCCGCCGGCCCCGAAATCGGGCCAGGCGCCGGCCAACCCTTATGATGGCGCCCCATTCCCACCCTGGCTCACCCCGTCCATGGCGCTCAAGGCCACCGTCATCAAAGCCGAACTGCAGATCACCGACATGGACCGCCACTACTACGGCGCCCACGGCCTGACCCTGGCACAGCACCCCTCCGAGACCGACGAGCGCCTGATGGTGCGGCTGCTGGCCTTCGCGCTGCACGCCGACGACCGCCTGGAGTTCGGCAAGGGGCTCAGCAACGAGGAAGAGCCGGACCTGTGGCGCAAGGACTACACCGGCCTGATCGAGCAGTGGATCGATCTGGGGCAGCCGGACGAATCCCGCGTGCGCAAGGCCTGCGGTCGTGCCCGCGAGGTGGTGGTGATCAACTATGGCGGCCGTGCGGCCGACCTCTGGTGGGAAAAGAACGCCACCGCCCTGTCCCGCCACCAGAACCTGACCGTGCTGGACATCGCGCCTGACGCGGTGGAAGCCCTGACCGCGCTGATGCAGCGCGGCATGCGTTTCCACGTGATGATCCAGGATGGCGAGATGCAGTGGATGACCGATGACCGCAATGTCAGTGTCATCCCCACCACCCGCCAGGCGGGCCTCGCGCGGGCCGCCTGACCCGATGGCGCCTACCCATGACGTACTGATTGTCGGCGGCGGCGCCGCCGGCCTGATGTGCGCCCTGACAGCCGGCCAGCGCGGTTTGCGCGTGCTGGTGGTGGAACACGCCAACAAGGTGGGCAAGAAGATCCTGATGTCCGGTGGCGGACGCTGCAATTTCACCAATACCGGCACCACGCCGGCCAACTTCCTGTCGGCCAATCCGCACTTCTGCAAGTCCGCGCTGGCGCGCTATACGCCGGCGGACTTCATCGGCATGGTGGACCGGCACCGCATCGCCTGGCACGAGAAGGAACTCGGACAGCTGTTCTGCGACGTCTCGTCGAAGCTGATCGTGAAGATGCTGGTGGACGAGTGCACGGCCGCCGGCGTCCGCATCGAGACCGACTGCAGCGTGGAGCGCGTGCTGCACGGCGACGACGGCTTCCGCCTGCACACCCGGCACGGCGTCTTCGCTGCACCGTCGCTGGTGGTGGCCACAGGCGGACTTTCGATCCCCAGCATGGGGGCCACCGGCTTCGGCTATGAGCTTGCGCGCCGTTTCGGCCATGACGTGCTGCCCACCCGCGCCGGACTGGTGCCGTTGACCCTGAGCGGCAAGCACCAGGAGCGCCTGCAGGACCTCAGCGGCGTCGCACTGCCGGTGGAAGCCCGCTGCGGCCGGCAGTCGTTCCGCAACTCCATGCTGCTGACCCATCGCGGGGTCAGCGGCCCGGCCATCCTGCAGATCTCTTCCTACTGGCAACCGGGCGACGACCTGCGCCTGGACCTGCTGCCCGGCCAGGACGCGCTGGCGTGGCTGAAAGACCAGCAGAAGCAGCGCCCGGACGCGGAACTCAAGACCGTGCTGTCCGACGCCCTGCCGCGCCGGTTCGCCCAGCGCCTGTGCGAGGTCTGGCTGCCGAACCGGCCGATGAAGCAGTACAACGAGCCGCAGCTGCGCGAAACCGCGGACGTGCTGGCGCGCTGGCCGCTGGTCGCCAGCGGCACAGAGGGCTACCGCACGGCCGAGGTGACGCTGGGGGGCGTGGACACCGATGACGTTTCCAGCAGCACGATGATGTCGAAGAAACTGCCCGGCCTGTTCTTCGTCGGTGAAGTGCTGGATGTTACCGGCTGGCTGGGGGGCTACAACTTCCAGTGGGCCTGGGCGTCCGGCCATGCGGCCGGGATGGCGGTCTGACGCAGTGCGGCGTTCGTTGACCGGAGGCCTTTGCTAGGCTGATGGAAACCGGTGTCATCATGAGCTTCCCGCATGTCCCAGTCCGCCCCTCCCGCCCCGTGCCGACGTCGGTTCCTCCAGCAGGCGGCAGGCCTGGGTGCGGCCGTGGCATTCGCGTCCTCCGCCCCCCGCGCCTTCGCCACGAATCCCGCGACGGTTGCCGCCACCCGCAGCGGCCGCGTCGCGGGGTATCGCGACCGGGGCGTGCACGTGTTCCGTGGCATTCCCTACGGCAGCGATACGTCGACACGACGTTTCCAGCGGGCCTTGCAGGAAACGCCGTGGACAGGCCTGCGCGATGCGACCCGCTTCGGCGCGTCGGCGCCGCAGCGCGGCGACGCGGATGGCCATCCGGTCAGCGAGGACTGCCTGTTCCTCAACGTGTACAGCCCTGCCCTGCGCGACGGCGGCAGGCGGCCGGTGCTGTTCTACATCCATGGCGGCGGCTACAACAACGGTTCCGGCTCGCATCCGCTGTATGACGGCGCGAACCTGTGCCGGCGTGGCGATGTGGTCGTGGTGACCGTCAACCACCGGCTCAATGCGTTCGGTTACCTCTTCCTGGGCGAACTGGGCGGTGATGCGCTGGCCGAATCCGGCAACGTGGGGCAGCTGGACCTGATCCAGGCGTTGCACTGGGTGCGCCAGCACGCCCACGAGTTCGGCGGCGACGCCGGCAACATCACCGTGTTCGGACAATCCGGCGGCGGCGCCAAGATCGCCACGCTGATGGCGATGCCGGAAGCCGCCGGGCTGTTCCACAAGGCGATGACGATGAGCGGCCAGCAGGTCACCTCCGCGGGCCCGCGCGCGGCGACCCAGCGGGCGGAGCTGTTCCTGCAGACGCTGGGATTGTCGGCGTCGCAGGCGGACCAGCTGCGCCGCCTGCCCATGCAGACACTGCTTGAAGCCACCACCGTGCGCGACTTTTCCCGCGCCGAGAACACCAGCCTGTACTTCGGCCCCGTGCTTGACGCGCGCACGCTGCATCGCCACCCGTTCCATCCGGATGCCCCCGCACAGTCGGCCGGCATCCCGATGATCATCGGCAACACGCGCGACGAAACACGCGCCTTCCTCGGCAACGATCCGGCCAACTTCACGCTGACCTGGGAACAACTGCCGGCGAAGATCCGCGAGCAGCAGTACGTGGACCTGTCGCCTGATGTCGTGATCGCCGAATACCGCCGGCTCTATCCCCACTACACGCCGACGGAGGTCTTCTTTGCCGCGACCACGGCGGGCCGTTCGTGGCGTGGGGCCGTCATCGAAGCCGAGGAGCGTGCGAGACAGGGCTCGCCCGCCTGGGTCTATCAGCTGGACTGGCGCTCCCCGGCCGAAGGCGGGCGCCTGCGTGCCTTCCACACGCTCGACATTCCGCTGGTGTTCGACAACGTGGCGGCCGAAGGGTCCAAGACGGGCACCGATGCGCGCGCACACGCGATGGCCTCGCGCATGAGCGAAGCACTGATCGCGTTGGCGCGCCATGGCGACCCCAACCATGAGGGCATTCCTCGCTGGTCGCCGTACACGCTGCCGCAGCGGCAGACGATGGTGTTCGACGACGACAGCCGGATGCAGGACGATCCGCGCGGCGGCGAACGCAGGCTTTATGAGCGCGTACCGTTCATCCAGCGCGGCACGATGTAGGGCGGGCCTGGCCCGCCATCACCCTGCCTCCACCTGCAGAGAGGGAGACCGGCATTGCGAGGGTATGCGAGCCTCCTCCACCGTCTGGGAGGGTGGGTACTGCGCTACTGCCGCATCACTCCAGCGGCGATCTCGAACGAACGCAACCGCGCGCCGTGGTCGAAGATGTTGGCCGTCAGCATGATCTCGTCGGGGCGATGGCGCTGGATGAAATCGCCGATGCCCTTGCGCACCGTGTCGGCGTCGCCCACCACCGAACATGCCAGCGCCTGCAGCACACCCGCTTTCTCATGCGGTTGCCAGTAGGTTTCGATGTCGTCTATCGGGGGCGGCACCAGGCCCGCCTTGCCCCGCCTGAGATTGACGAACGCCTGCTGCTGGGTGGTGAACAGCCGCCGCGCCTCGGCATCGGTGCCGGCGGCGACCACGTTCAAGGCCAGCATCGCGTAAGGCGTGGACAGGCGCTTCGATGGCCGGAAGTCGCGGTGGTAGACCATCAACGCCTGGTCCATCGCGTCCGGCGCGAAGTGCGACGCGAAGGCGAATGGCAGGCCCAGCGCGGCCGCCAGTTGGGCGCTGAACAGGCTCGACCCCAGCAGCCATACCGGTACCTCCAATCCCGCGCCGGGAACGGCCCGCACGGCCTGCCCTTCCTGCACCGGCTCGAAGTAGCGCAACAGTTCCTGTACGTCCTGCGGGAACTGTTCGGCGCTGTCGAAATAGCGACGCAAGGCGCGGGCCGTCGCCTGGTCGGTGCCGGGTGCGCGGCCCAGTCCGAGATCGATGCGGCCCGGGTACAGCGATGCCAGCGTGCCGAACTGCTCCGCCACCTGCAGCGGCGAGTGGTTGGGCAACATGATGCCGCCCGAGCCCACCCGGATCGTCGACGTGGCGCCGGCCACGTGGCCGATCAGCACCGCGGTCGCCGCACTGGCGATGCCCGGCATGTTGTGGTGTTCGGCCAGCCAGTAGCGCTGGTAACCCCATGCCTCGGCATGCTGCGCCAGGTCGCGCATGTTGGCGAAGGCCTGGGTCGTGTCGCTGCCTTCACAGACGGGCGCGAGGTCAAGCAGGGAGTACGGGATCACGGCAATTCCATCGGGACGCATGCATCTTCAGTGGGGGTGCACGGGGAAAGATTCCAGCCCCGCCCGTCGGGATACACCTTCCCACCGACGCGCCGATGCCGCGCCTTCACATCAGATGGCGCAACTGCGGAAGATATTTTTCCGCCGAACCGGTATTCACCACGACCACGCGTTCGCCCTGCGCGATCAGGCCGCGATCCCGCAGTTGCGGCAGCGCGGCCAGACACGCGGCGCCTTCCGGCCCGATCCATTCGGGTTTCTCCCGCCACAGGCGCGCGAACTCCACAGCGATGTCGTCTTCCGTCACTGCCACCGCGGCGCCGCCACTGGCCCGGATGATCTGCAGCACGCGGAAGTGGCCGACGCCGCCGGGCACGTTCAGTCCGGTTGCGAGCGTCTGCCCTGCTTCGACGACCGTGGTGTCGTCGGCGCCGCTTTCGAAGGCGCGCACCAGCGGGGCGGTCGCCGCACTCTGCACGCAGAACATCTTCGGCCGCCGCGCATCGATCACCCCCAGCGCCTGCAGTTCGTCCCATGCCTTCCACATGCCCAGCACGCCGGTGCCGCCGCCGGTCGGATACACCACCGCGTCAGGCAACGACCAGCGGCGCTCGCCAGGCGCGGGCTCCGCCAGTTCCAGGCCCAGCGACTTCTTGCCCTCGATGCGCCAGCCCGGCTCCTGGAACGTCGCCACCGAGAACCAACCGCGCGGCACGTACTGCTCCTTCAACAGCGCGCCGGACTCGCGGATCGTCGGCCCCTTCAACACCAGTTCAACCTGCCCGGGAAAACGATGCGCCGCCGCCGCCACGCTGCCCATGATCGGCAGCGGCGTGTCGTCGGGCATCGCCACCACCACCGACAGGTCGCCTGCCAGCGCATACCGCACCAGCGAGTCACCGGCATTGCCCTGCGTGGGCACCGCCAGCCTGCCCAGCCCCAGCCGTCGCGCCTGCGCGACCACCATCGCCATGCCGCGATCCTTGAAACTCTGCGTGGGATTGGCACCGAAACCCGCATGCGCCCGGCCCTCGTCCTTCAGCTGCAGGACGATGCCCGCTTGCCGGGCCGAGGGGTGATGGCCGAAGTCCAGCAGCGGCGTCCCCCCTTCACCCAGCGCGACGACATGCGCGGCGTCGCGCGGGTCGCGGATGTCGAGCGCCATCAGGCCACCGAAGCGCCACATGTCGCGACGTTGCGGGTCGTACCAGGCGGCGTCCGGCTGTTCGGCGGCGAGCCGCTCGAGATCCAGCACCATCTCCACCGGCCGGCCATCCGCCGGATCAAGGTTCATCGGCACGTCGGCGGAATACTCCACGCCCGACGCCAATCCACGCAGGCAACGCACATACGACATCGTTCTTCCTTCGCTCCGGGGAAATGACCTTCTTCACCGCTCCCGCCATGACAGACGGGCGGCCGAGCTCAGCTCAACAGGTCGAACGGCCCGCCCTGCTCAAGCGCACGCTGGTACGCCGGCCGCGCGTGGATCTGCTGCAGGAAGCCGGCGAGTTTCGGATATGCCGCCAGGCCCGCGCGCGCGGCGGCCGCTTCAACGGGGAAGCTCATCTGGATGTCGGCCGCGCTGAACTGGTCGCCGGCAAACCAGGCATGCCGGGACAGCTCGCCCTCCATGTAGTCCAGGTGCAGCTTCACCTGCGGCGACACGAAGGTGGCCAGCGTCCTGTCGGCGATGCTGCGTGCCACCGGACGGACGAAGAACGGCATCGGTGCCTTCTTCAGCCGTGAAAAGACCAGGCTCAACAGCATCGGTGGCATCGCCGAGCCTTCGGCGTAATGCAGCCAGTAGCGGTAGCGCAGGTGCTCGGGCGTACCGGGCGAAGGCGCGAAGCGGCGCGCGGTGTCGTAGCGCTCCACCAGCGTTTCGATGATCGCACCGGACTCGGCCAGCGTGTCCTTGCCATCCACCACCACCGGCGACTTCCCCAGCGGGTGCACCCGGCGCAATTCGTGCGGTGCAAGCAGGGTGGCCGCATCGCGCTGGTAGCGGACCACCGTGTAGTCGAGCCCCAGTTCCTCCAGCAACCACAGCACGCGCTGCGAGCGCGAATTGTTGAGATGGTGCACGGTGATCATGCGGCGGGCTCCAAGGGGGAAGGCGCATCTTAGCGTCACCGCCCCATCACGCGCGCCACCCGGGTCGTCAGCGCCGGACCGTGCCGGTCAGGAGCTGCAGGACAGCATCGAACACCCCGCGCGCTGGCGCGCCCAGTCCGGGCGGCGTTGCGCGAAGCGCTCGCGACCCGGCTGGTCGTCGTAGGGCCGGCGCATGACATCCAGCAGCTCGGCGATGCCGGCGTAGTCGCCCGCCTCGGCGGCGTCGATCACCTGCTGGGCCAGGTAGTTGCGCAGCACATAGCGCGGATTGGCCAGGCGCATCGTCTGCCGTCGCTCCTCGGCGGACAGCGGATCAACCACGCGTCGCGCGGCATATCGGGCAAGCCACTCGCGCAATGCCGGCTGCACCGCATCGCGCCTGGCCGTGTCGTAGAAGGCTTCCTGGAATGCCGCCATGCCCGCATCGTCGAGGTCCGCGTCGATCAGCGCGCGGAAGAACAGGGTCATGTCGATCTCGCCGGCCTGCATCAGTGCATGCAGATCCTGCATCAGCACCACGTCATCGTCGCCGCACCCGGCCAGCCCCAGCTTGCGCGCGATGTTCTCGCGGTCGCAGCGGGCGTAGGTATCGGCATAACGCTGCAGTCCTTCCTGCAGGGCATCGACGCCATCGAACAGCGGCGACAGCGCCTGCGCCAGGCGACTGAGGTTCCACCACGCCACCCTCGGCTGCCAGCCGAAACGGTAGCGACGGCCCTGGGCATCGGTGGTATTGGGCGTCCAGTCGGGGTCGTAGTCGTCGATCCAGCCATACGGACCGTAGTCGATGGTCAGGCCCAGCACGGACATGTTGTCGGTGTTCATCACCCCGTGCACGAAGCCCACGCGCATCCAGTGCGCCACCATCACCGCCGTGCGTTCGCACACCTCGGCGAACCACGCCGCGTAGAGCGCTTCTCCCTGTCCCGCCAGGTGCGGGAAATCGCGGCGCAGGGTGAAGTCCACCAACTGCCGCAGCAGGTCGATCTCGTCGCGGGATGCCGGCAGCTGATAGTTGCCGAAGCGCAGGAACGACGGCGCCACGCGACAGACGATGGCGCCGGGTTCCGGTTTCGGATGCCCGTCGTAGAACATGTCCCGCACCACGTCCTCGCCGGTCGCGACCAGGCTCAGCGCACGGGTGGTCGGCACGCCCAGATGGTGCATGGCCTCGCTGCACAGGAATTCGCGGATCGACGAACGCAGCACCGCACGCCCATCGGCGGTGCGCGAGTACGGCGTGGGGCCGGCGCCTTTCAGCTGGATCTCCCAGCGCTCTCCCTGCGCATTGATGGCTTCGCCCAGCGTGATCGCGCGGCCGTCGCCCAGCTGGCCGGCCCAGCTGCCGAACTGGTGGCCACCATAGTTGGCGGCATAGGGCTGCATGCCCGGCAACAGCGCATTGCCCGCGAAGACCTGCGCGAACGCCGGCGACGCCACGTCATCGGCGGCCAGACCCAACAGCGCCGCCACTTCCGGCGAATGCGCCCGCAGGGCGGGCGCGGCGACCGGCGTGGGCGTCACCGCCGACCACAGCGCGGCGCGCACCTCGCGGCGGCGCGTCCCCTGCTCGGGATCGCCGGGCAGCTCGCGCACGAAGGCATTGTCGAACCGGAGCGCCTGCAGGCCGTCGCTCACGCCGCCTGCACCGTGGCGTCCACCAGCGGCTGCAAGGCCGGATCCAGCGCGACGCGTTCGTCGAAAACGAAGCAGCGGCCTTCGTAGCCCAACCCGCCGACGTCCTCGAAGTAACCCAGGATGCCGCCATCCAGCTGCAGCACGTTGTCCATGCCATCGTCGCGCATCCACAGCGCGGCCTTCTCGCAACGGATGCCGCCGGTGCAGAAGCTCACCACCGTGGCGTCCTTCAACGCTTCGCGGTGCGGCGCCAGCGCCGCCGGCAGATCGGTGAATTTGGCGATGGGCAGGGTCAGCGCGCCGGCGAAGGTGCCGTACGCCACCTCCTGGTCGTTGCGCGTGTCCAGCAGCACCACGCGCCGGCCGTCGTCGTCATGGCCCTGCTGCAGCCAGCGCGCGAGCGTGGCGGGCTTCACGTCCGGGGCGCGCACCTGCGACGGCGTGGTGCCCTCGCGGCGGAAACTGATGATCTCCCGCTTCAGCTTCACCTTGAGCCGGGCGAACGGTTGCGCGCGGCTTTCGCTGTACTTCACCCGCAGGCCTGCGAAGCGTGCGTCCGCGCGCAGCGGCGCCAGAAATGCCTCGATGGCCGCGGCCTCCCCGGCCAGGAACAGGTTCACGCCCTCCGGCGCCACCAGCACCGTGCCGCGCAGCGCGAGTGATGCAGCGCGCTCACGCACCGCGACAACCAGCGCTTCGGGCGCATCGAGGGGGGTGAAGTGATAGGCGGCGATGTTGGTGACCATGCGGCATTTTACCGTCCGTCGGCGACCACCCTCTTCATTCAACCGTGTGGTTGACAATTGGCTGGCCCGGTGGAATGCTCAACCACATGGTTGAACATGACACACCCCAGCTCGACGCGGTCTTCCACGCCCTCGCCGATGGCACCCGCCGGCGCATGCTGCGGAGCCTGGGGGCCCGGCCCCGCAGCGTCGGCGAACTGGCGGCGCCGTTCCAGATTTCGCTGGCAGCGGCTTCCAAGCACATCAAGGTGCTGGAGCGTGCCGGGCTGGTGACGCGGCAGATCCAGGGACGCACCCACCTCTGCCACCTGCGCGCGGAAGCGCTGGCGGCGGGCCAGGCCTGGCTGCGCCACTACGAACAGTTCTGGAACCAGCGCCTGGATGCCCTGGAAGCCGCACTGGAAGCCGATGCCCCTGCTTCCCCACCCCCCAGCCGCAAGGGAAAAACCGCATGAATGCACCCGCGTCCCCGGATACCGTCGACGTCAGCCTCCACCGCACGTTCAAAGTGCCAGCGGAGCGCGTCTTCGATGCCTGGCTGACACCGCGGCTGCTGGGGCAATGGATGTTCGGGCCACGGGTGCGCGACGAGAACGTCATCCGCCTGGACGTGGATCCGCGCGTCGGCGGTCGGTTCTCGATGCTGGTCGACCGCAACGGCCAGAGGATCGACCACGTCGGCGAGTATCGGGTAGTGGATCGCCCGAGGCATCTGGAATTCACCTGGGGCATCCGCGGCGTATCCGACGGCGATGACAGCCTGGTGATCCTGCGCTTCAGCCCCACCCCGACCGGGTGCGAACTGCACCTGATCCACCGTCTGCCCCTGGCGTGGGCGGACTACGCATCCCGTACCGAACAGGGCTGGCGCACCATGCTGGATGCGCTGCACACCCTGTTCGAATGACCCCAGGAGTCATCGCATGAACGACAGCCACGGCACCCTCATCGCCCCGGATACGCTGCGCCTGCAGCGTTCGCTGCCCGGACCGATCGAACGGGTCTGGACCTATCTGACCGAATCGGAGCCGCGCGGCCGCTGGCTGGCGCGCGGCGACATGGAACTGCATCCCGGCGGCAAGGTGCAGCTGACGTTCCAGCACGATCAATTGTCAAAGGAGCACGCGCCCACGCCGGAGCGCTACCGCACCGACGATGGCTGCCACCACCAGCACGGCCAGGTCATCGCCTGCGAGGCCCCCCGTCTGCTCAGCTTCACCTGGCACGAGGCCGATGGCGGCCACTCCGAAGTGCGCTTCGATCTGGCACCGCAGGGCGATCGCGTGCTGCTGACCATCACCCACAGCCGCCTGCGCGGCCGCGACATGCTGCTCAGCGTGTCGGCCGGCTGGCATGCACACGTCGGCATCCTGCTCGACCACCTGGAAGGACGCGAGCCCGCCAGCTTCTGGCCTGCCCATGAGCGCTTGCAGGCCGACTACGACCGGCGGCTGCCCCGCCACGCCGCCTGAGCGGACGGGTCAGAGCAGCACGTAGGGCAACGCCAGCGTCAGCCCCAGCACCAGCGCGATGGCCGCCAGCATGCCCAGCACGTACCACGGGCGCGCTCTGAACAGGCTTGCGAAGGTTTCCGCGCGCCCTTCGCGGGCGGCGGCCGCGCGCTCCTCGAGCGCACGCGCACGGCGCTGCTGCTGGTAGTCGGCCATCAGCGCCTTCGCGCGCGGCAGCGCATCGGCATCGTTCAGCCAGATGCCACCGGCGGAAATGCCCCATGCACTGGGCTGGGTTTCGTAGAAGTCGATCGCATGGCGCGTCAGCAGTTCGCGCACATCATCGGCTTCGTCGTCCGGCACGTTGCGCAGGTTGAGGAAGAGTTTTGCCATGCCGACAGTCTAACCGCTGCGGCCCCATCGCATTCCCGGAGGCTTCATGCTGCTGCAGGACAGGATTGCCGTGATCCACGGCGGAGGCGGCGCCATTGGTGGCGCGGTGGCACGCACCTTCGCGGACGAAGGCGCGCATGTCCACCTGGTGGGCCGCACGCACGCACGGTTGCAGGCCGTAGCCGATGCGATCGTCCGCTCTGGCGGGCGCGTCAGCCTTTGCGTGCTCGATGTCATGGATGCCGCCGCGGTCGACGCCGATCTGGCGGCGCTTGCCGGATCCCATGGCCGTATCGACATCGCGATGAATGCCATCGGCATCGGCCATGTGCAGGGCGTGCCTTTCAGGGATCTGGCGCTCGCCGACGTGTTGCAGCCCGTGCAGGCCTACGTAGCCTGCAATTTCATCACCGCGCAGGCGGCGGCCCGGTACATGCGAGGCCGGGGCAGCGGCGTGCTGATGACCCTGTCCACGCCCGGCGCACGGATGACCGGGACCGGATTCCTCGGCAACGGCGTGGCCAGCGCGGCGGTGGAGGCGTTCTCACGCCTGCTCGCTGGCGAGCTCGGTGCCGATGGCATCCGGGTGATCTGCCTGCGTCCGGACGCGCTGCCCGAGGCGGTGGCGCATTCGCATACGGGCGAGGTATTCGACGGCATCGCGCGCGGCATGGGCATCACCGTCGAGGCCATGCTGGCCCGTCGTGCGCAGGACGCCACCCTGCTCAAGCGCCTGCCCACGCTGCAGCAGGTCGCCGACTACGCGGCTTTCGCGGCCTCGGACCGCGCGGGAGCGATGACGGGCGTGATCGCCAACCTCAGCTGCGGTTCGCTGGTTGACTGAAGCATCGCGCGCCACGCGGGGCGATGCGCTACCCTGCGCGCCCATCATGAAGGAATTCCCGATGCGTTCGTTGCTGCTTGCGCTGTCCGTCGCCCTCCTCGCCGCCTGCACGCCGGCTGGTCCACCGCCGGGTGGCAGTGTCGCCGAGCTGCAGCGCATCGACCGGCAGGCCGGCACCGGCGACATCGCCACCGGCGGCAGCGACGTCACCGTGCACTACACCGGCTGGCTGTACGACGAGAACGCCCCGGAGAAGCGCGGTGCGAGGTTCGACAGTTCGGTGGATCGCGGCCAGCCGTTCACCTTCCTGCTGGGCGCCGGCCAGGTGATCCGGGGCTGGGACGACGGCGTGGCCGGCATGAAGGTGGGCGGCAAGCGCACGCTGCTGATCCCGTCCGAGTACGGCTACGGCCGCAAGGGAGCCGGTGGCGTGATTCCGCCGAACGCGTCGCTGGTGTTCGATGTGGAGCTGCTGGAGGTCAAGCCGCACCAGTGAGCCTCGGCGCAGGTGTAGGAGCGACGTCAGTCGCGACCGCATGAGCGGACCACCATGAGTCACCGGTAGCGCGCGGCCCGGACATGTACCGGGCACGGTCAATCCACCGTCGCGACTTACGTCGCTCCTACAGAAGTGAGTCCTACTCGACCGGCGCCAGCCGCAGGTCGTGGAAGTCGAAACTGAAGTCGGTCAGTGGCGAGATGGCTTCCATCCGCGCCTCGCGCACGCTGCCGTCGGGATTCAGCGCATATGTGATGAAGGCGTCGGCATTCAGCCAGCGCTCGCGCCAGCGCACCACGAACGTGTCGTGCTGCCACGGCTGCAGGTCGCCCACCAGTTCCGGCGTGCGGCTGAAGCGCAGCACCAGGCCGCTGTCTTCCTTGGTCACGTTGACGTCGCCATACCACGGGTCGCGCAGGGTGCCGGCGTACTTCTCCAGCGGCAGCGACGGGCGCGACGAAGCGTCGCGTGCCGCCTGCAGCTTGCGCCAGTGCGCATCGGCATTGTCCTTCGACAAGGCCACCTGGGCCGAATACGCGGCCAGCCAGTCGGTCCCGCTGTTCGCCAGGCAGGCGTCCAGTACTTTCAGCGTCACCGCGTTGAACGCCGCGCCGACTTCCTGATTGGTCAGCACCACGATGCCCAACCCGTGTTCCGGCACCAGCGTGACGCGCGAGACCATGCCCGGCCAGCCGCCCGTATGCCAGACCAGCTTCTCGCCCTGGAACTCGGACACTGTCCAGCCTTCGCCATAGCCGAGGAAGGCCGGCCTGGCCGCTTTCAGGGCTTCGACCTTCGGTTCGGCGATCGGCATCGGTGTGACCAGCGACCACATGGCCTGCTGCCGTTCCGGCGTGAACAGGCGATGTTCGTGGCCTTTCGCATCGCGATACACGCCACCGGCCAGCTGCGCGTTCATCCAGCGCGCCATGTCGGACACGCTGGAATAGAGGCCGCCGGCACCGGCGACGTTCTTCCATGTCATCCGCGGCGCCGGCACGAGCGTAGTGAAGTCCGCCTTGGCGTGGCCGGTGGCGACGTTGTCGCGCGGCGTCAACGCATCGCTGTTGTAGCGCGTGTGGCGCATGCCCAGGGGCTGGAAGATGCGCGTGCGCAGGAATTGTTCGTAGCTCTGGCCGCTGGCCTGCTCGATCACCAGCTGCGCGACGCCGTAGAGGATGTTGTCGTAGGCGTAGCGTTCGCGGAAGCCACCGGCCAGCGGCACATCGCGCAGGCGTTCGGCCACCTCGCGGTTGCTGTAGGTCGTGGTGGGCCAGAACAGCAGGTCACCCGCGCCCAGTCCCAGCCCGCTGCGATGGACCAGCAGGTCGCGTATCCGCATCTCGCGGGTGACATACGGGTCGCTCATGCGGAACCACGGCAGGTGGTCGATCACCCGGTCTTCCAGCGTCAGCTTGCCTTCGTCGGCCAGCATCGACAGCGACGCGGAGGTGAAGGCCTTGGTGTTCGACGCGATCGCGAACAGGGTGTGCTCGTCCACGCGCGCGGGCTTGCCCTGTTCGCGCTCGCCGTAGCCCCGTGCCAGCACCACCTCGCCGTCCTTCACCACCGCCACCGCGATGCCGGGCACGTCGAATGTCAGGCGCACCGCGGCCACATAGGCGTCCATGTCCTGCAGCGGTGCGGGCAACGCCGCGGTCTGCGCCTGCACGCCAGCGCTGGCCGCAAGCAGCAGGCAGGTGAACCACAGCGAAGGCCGCCGGATCGTGGCCAGGGCAGTCAGCGTCATGCGTTTTCCATCGGCAAGGAACCAGCGCGCGACGATACCGCATGCCCTGCGCCGTGTCCGCGATGCAGGTGCCGCGCGACGCACGCGGCATAATGGCCGGATGATCGATGCACCCGATTCCGTTCCCCCTGCCCGTTCGCTGGCCATCATCGGGGGTGGTCCCGCCGGCCTGATGGCGGCCGAGGTCGCGCGCGCGGCCGGCATAGAGGTGGACCTGTACGACGCTAAGGGGTCGGTGGGCCGCAAGTTCCTGATCGCCGGCAAGGGGGGGTTGAACCTGACCCACTCCGATGCGTTCGATGTATTCGCCGGCCGCTACGGCGAACGCCGCGGCGAGATCGCCGGCTGGCTGCGCGACTTCGATGCCGACGCCCTGCGCGCCTGGGCCAAGGGCCTTGGCGTGGATACGTTCGTCGGCACGTCCGGCCGCGTGTTTCCCGTCGACCTGAAAGCCGCGCCATTGCTGCGTGGCTGGGTGCGCCGCCTGCGCGAACAGGGCGTGCGGTTCCATGTGAACCACCGCTGGCAAGGCTGGGATGATGGCGGCGCTCTGCGCTTCGCCACGCCTGCGGGCGAACTGACGGTCCGGCACGATGCCGTGGTGCTGGCCATGGGCGGAGGCAGCTGGCCGGAACTCGGCTCGGACGGCGCCTGGGTCGCACCGCTCGAAGCGCGGGGCATTCCGGTGGCGCCACTGCAGCCCTCCAACTGCGGTTTCGACATCGACTGGAGCGAACACCTGGCCACCCGGTTCGCTGGCGCGCCGCTGAAGCCGGTCGTGGCGTACTGGCGCGACGCGGAGGGTCGCGAGCAGCATCGCCAGGGCGAATGCGTGGTCACCGCCACCGGCATCGAAGGCAGCCTGGTCTATGCGCTTTCCCCCGTGCTGCGCGATGCCATCACGCGCGATGGGCAAGCGACGCTCCACCTGGACCTGGTGCCCGGGCGCGAGGCCGATGACCTGTTGCGCAGCCTGCGCAAGCCGCGCGGTTCGCGCAGCCTGAGCGAACACCTGCGTCGCGAAGCCGGATTGACGGGCGTGAAGGCCGCGCTGCTGTACGAAGTCCTGGACAAGGCGCAACTGGCGGACACCGAGGTACTCGCACGCACCGCCAAGCGCCTGCCGCTGCTACTGGCGCGCGCGCGGCCGATGGCCGAGGCCATCAGCAGTGCCGGTGGCATCCGCCTGGAAGCGCTGGACGATGCCCTGATGCTGCGCGACATGCCGGGGGTGTTCGCCGCCGGCGAAATGCTGGACTGGGAGGCCCCAACCGGCGGTTACCTGCTGACGGCCTGCTTCGCCAGTGGCCGGCGTGCGGGGCTGGGCGCGGTGGCCTGGCTCGCGGAAAACCGTGCGGCGGAGCATGCCTGGGAACAGCTGGCCTGAGAGCGGCTGGTCGCCCGCAGGGGCTGCGGCGCGCATCTCGGTAATGCGTGCCGCAGCGGCTGCGGAGCGTGCGCGCAAGATACAGATCCGAGTGTTGAAGTCCGGTTAGCGTTTGGCGGCAGTTTCATGACACGCCGCCAACCTGTGAACGTGTACGCGACCGGAGGCATGCCCTTGCGCGCTGCCTGCCGCCGCTTCGCGCAACCGCCGGATGCACGACGATCAGGCCAGGGGCGGCTTGGCCTCGCGTCTTGCCTTCGCCGCCACCCACATGTTGTCGACCAGGTTGGGATAACGGCGTCCGGCGGCTTCTGCCCGCGCGCGGGCTTCCTCGATCTGCGCCGGGGTCAGTTTCAACGGCGTGCCGCGCTTGGTCGGGTTGGTGCGCTGCCAGGGCGCGGGTTTGCGCGTGGCCATGGTCAGACCGCGGCGGTGACGACGATTTCGATCAGCCAGTGCGGATTGGCCAACTGCGCCTGCACGGTGGCCCGCGGCGGCGCATGGCCTTCCACCACCCACGCATCCCATACGCGGTTCATCGCGTCGAAGTCGTGCAGGTCCTTCAGGAAAATCTCCGCACGCAGGATGCGGGTCTTGTCGGAGCCGGCACGCGCCAGCAGCGCATCCACTTCGTCCAGAACCTGCTGCGTCTGTCCGCAGATGCTCTCGGCAGGGTTGCCCGCCACCTGCCCGGCCAGATACGCCACGCCGTTATGGATGGCCATTTCAGAAAGACGCTTGCCCACATCGAATCGCTGGATCATGGCACCCACCCCTTGGCCTGGAATTCCCCCAGCTTAGCGCCGCGCGTCATCCATCGCACGTGCGGGCGACGCCGCGCGCCACAGCCAATACCCGCCCAGCGCCATTGCGCCAACGATGGCGGCGATCAGCAGCTTCTGCACCCAGCCCTGGCCTGCCGGCGACCAGAACGCATGGATCCACAGCAGCGCATAGCAGGCCAGCGACCATCCCATCGCGAGCGGGAAATGCCGCCGCCAGTGGGCGTCGAAACGGAAGCGCCATGCCTGCAGCACCATGCCCGTGGTCACCAGCAGGAAGGCCGAGATCGCGCAGGCATGGTGGAACCAGCGATGGAAGTCGGGATCGATCGCCGGCAGCCACGAGTCGCCGATGGCCACGCCACTCAACGCCAACGCACCCCCGCAGAACAGCAACGTAGGCGCCGCACTGCGCGCGCTCGCCTGCAGGCTGGCATACAGGCCGGTCGCCAGCAGCACGATGGCCCCGGCCAGCACGCAGTACAGCGTGCGCAGGCCCAGGCCGTAGGGCCCCAGCAGGTACTGGCTGAGCGTGGCGTCCTGCCAGTCCAGGTCCTGCCGCAGGAACTGCAGGGCCAGTGCGGTGGCGAGGAAGGCCGTCGCGCCGGCCATCGCCGTGGCCGCGCTGGCGCGCAGCCAGCGTATGGAGGGATCGGTGATGTGCGTGGCGCGGACAAGCTGTTCGCTGGATGTCATGCGGCGGAAGCCTCCTTGGGGCCTGCCGATTATCCCCGACCCACCCGACGCCGGACGCGTACCGCTCAAGGAATGGCGCCGTCCGCCGATCCCACCCATAAGGGCTCCCGCCCCCGGCCCACCCACATAAATCCATTTACCTTAGTATGTCCAGACCCGGCGACTGCCGGGACCGGCCGCAACGAGTAGGGGACTCCTCGCGCCCATGCGTTCTCACGAACCCGCGTCCATTGCCGAGCGCACCCGGCACACCCAGCGTTTGCCGCGGCGTATCCATCGCCTGCGCACGCTGGGCATGGGCCTGGCCGCGCTTCCGATCGCGGCCGTGCTGTGGGAGAACCAGGCGTCGCCGGCCCACTGGGCCTGGCTGGTGTTCACCGCGGCGGTGTGGCCCCAGCTCGCGTACTGGCTGGCACTCAGGCACCCGCAGCCCTACCGGGGCGAGATCCGCAACCTGCTGTTCGATTCGGTGCTGGCCGGCATGTGCGTGCCGCTGATGGCCTTCAACCTGCTGCCCAGCGTGCTGCTGGTGACGCTGGCCACGGTGGACAAGATCAGCACGGGCATCGACCGCCTCTGGTACTGGTCGCTGCCGCTGATGCTGGCGGGTGCGCTGGTGGCCGGCGTGTTCACCGGTTTCGACATGCAACCGGTGACCAGCATGCCGGTCATGCTGGCCTGCCTGCCGATGCTGATGATCCATTCCATTGCGGTCAGTCGGGCCAGTTACCACCTGGTCCGCAAGGTGAAGCGGCAGAACCGCCAACTGGATGAACTCAGCCGCCGCGACACGCTGACCGGGCTGGACTGCCGCCGCCACTGGCAGGAACAGGCCAGCCATGTCCTGCAGCAGTGTGCGGAAAGCGGCGAGGCGGCCACGCTGATGATGATCGACGTGGACCACTTCAAGACGATCAACGACCGCCACGGCCACGCCGGCGGCGACGACCTGCTGCGCGCCACGGCGCAGGTGATCCGCGACAGCATCCGCAGCATCGATTGTGCGGGCCGGCTGGGCGGTGACGAATTCGCGGTGCTGCTGCGGGGGACGGAGCTGGAATCGGCCGAAGTCGTGGCCGGCCGCATCCTGCGGGGCGTCGAGGCCATCCGCGTGGACTGCGCGCCCGGCCTGCGCTGCACGGTCAGCCTGGGGCTGGCCAGCGCGGATGATCCTTCGCTGGGGCTGAGAGCGTGGCTGGAAGCGGCGGACCGTGCGCTCTACCGGGCCAAGAGCGGTGGCCGCAACCGGCTGGCGGTGCATGCCGCGGGTCAGCCGCTGCAGTCGTTGACCAGTCCGGGCTGAGGCGGCGTCCCGGGCGGGAAACCGCCGTGCGGAGGGATCAGGCGGTGGTGTGTTCCACGCGCCCGTCGCGGTGGGGCAGTTCCAGCACGTTGCTGCCGGCGTCGCGGGCGTTGTCCTGCGTGGCCTCGTGGATGCAGACGCGATTGCGGCCCAGGTGCTTGGCGCGGTACAGCATGCGGTCGGCGTGCGAGAGCAGTTTGGCCAGGCTGTAGCCGGCCAGCGCGCTGGAGGTGACGCCGAAGCTGCCGGTGATGGCGAAGGTGTGGCCGGTGGACTTGGTGTCGATCTGGGCCAGGCGTACGCGGCAGTCTTCAGCGACGCGGGCGGCGGCACGCAGGTCGCAGCCGTACATGAGGATGGCGAACTCTTCGCCGCCCAGGCGTCCGAGTACGTCGATGCGGCGGCAGAAGCCCTTGCAGGCTTCGGCGACTTCCTTGAGGGCCCAGTCGCCGGTCTCGTGGCCGAAGCGGTCGTTGATGTTCTTGAAGTGGTCCAGGTCAAACATGATCAGCGCGGCCTGTTCGCCGTTGCGGGCGCATTCGGCCAGCGCGCGCTCGGCACGCAGGGTGAAGTGGTGGCGGTTGCAGATGCCGGTCAGCGCATCGGTCTCGGCCATCTTCTTCAGCGACAGCTGCACGCGCTTGATCTTGAACGCCCAGTAGCCGATGGACGCCACCAGCACGACCAGCAGGATGACGATCAGGCGGGTGTTCTGGGCTTGGAGCTGGTCCACCTTGCGCTGTTGCTGGAGGACCTGATTTTGTTGATCCAGCAAACTGATCTGCTGGTTCTTCTGCAGGATCTGCTGCCTCACCAATTGGTACGCCAGCTCGCGCGTCTTTACCTCGTTCAGGTATGCCTTGTCGGCTTCCGCGTACTTCCGATACTGGTTCAACGCCTTGGTCGGATCGCCGCGCAACAGGGCGATTTCGTACAGGACACGATGCGCCGCCACCAACGGTTGTGAATTGGCGATCGCGACAGTCTGGGCCACAGCCTTGATCGCATGCTGTTCCGCGGCCTCGACATTCCCCAGCTTCATCCGGTATTCGGCGAGCATCGAGTGGTATTCGCCGATAAGGCGTGGGTATGCCGCCCGTTCCACATCAGGCAAATACCTTTCGAGCAGGTTGATAGCGTTGGTCACTTTTCCATCGGCGAACCACTTGCGAGCCAAGTAGCTGCGCGAGAAGCCGGCAAGCAGCGGCTCACCTTGGCTCGCACAGTCCTGGATGGCCGCGAAAATGGCTTCATCCTCCGGGAATGTCAGGAAGCCGATCTGCGACTCGATGATCAGGTTCCCGGCAACGCACCGGCTTCTTCCCACAGGCTCGTCATCCAACACTTGCTGCGCGTACTTCTGTGCAAGGCTGTACTCACCCACTTGGTTGTACAGCACGCCAGCAACCAGCAAACCACGATGCTTGACCTCGCGATCCTCGATGGACTGCGCGAGTGGAAGCATGACATTCAGCGCCTGGAGTCCCTGTTCGAACTGCCTGGTCATTGCATACGTGTTCGCCAGTACGGCACCCGCTTGGAATTTCAGCTTTGCATCGGCCTTGCCAAGTTGAATTTCCTCCAACTGCTTGATGGCGGACTCGGCCTGTCCCTTGACGAGAAATCCATAGGCACGCAGCAGCTTGAGCCGAACCTGTTGTTCGGAAGTCGCCCTGTCTTCCTGACGTTCAAGCTTGGCCAAAAGACGATTGAAGCCGGCAGGATCGGAGGTACGTATGTCGTCCGCCTGCTGAAGCAGAGAATCGAACGATTCCTGAGCGAAGCTCAAGCCTGAAGCAACGCAAAGGAGCATTGCCAGAAGGCCTTGCCGGACTCGCACATTCATCGTCAACTCCTCCTCAAAACCAATCCTTTAGGGTGCCGACCGGCGAGCCTGAGAGTTACTCCTTCTCAGGCTCCTTGTCGCCATCAAACTCGTCCTCATCCTGCAGCGGCGCGTCCTGCTGTTCTTCGCTGTCGGGAGCCACGACCATGCAATGCATCCTCGCACGACCATCCAACAAGTCATTCAATGTCTGGACATCACGATCAAGCAATGCCTGCCGCTGGCGGGCATCGATGCGCAACGCCTCGACCGCCAGGTTGTAATCTGCCGCAAAGGCTTCGCCGACCAAAGCGGTAGTGCCCATTTGTTCCAGAAAGCGAATCGCGTTTGACACGTGAGTTTCCCCTAAACTTGAAGTGATGTGCTTTGAGCCACGCGGCCCTTCCGATGGACGGTCCCCGGGATGCATGGTGTGTTGGCAGGGCTCCCCACGGAGCTTGCGCCCGGTCAGCGCAGATCTCACCGCACCCCCAACGTGCCGACAATACCCGCTTTTTGCAGGCATCTCCACCCATCGCTCAGGGATCGGGCGGCAGCCACCTAAGCCCGCGCCCGGTCAGGACAATGCGATGTCTTCATCCCGCAACCTGGCCAAACGGTCAAGCACGGCATGGTTCCGTTGCATGGCGCGCGCCGGCGGAACAACCAGCGTCGTTGCCAGGCGCAGCTCCGCGGAAAGCAAAGCAGAAAGGGGCATCCGATCCATTCGAGGCTCCGAAATCGGCAGTGTTGCCGCTTCGTAGACGATCACCTCATGGTCCAAAGGATAGTTAGGGGCCAGGAGTTCGAGCAGGACTTCCCTGAATACGGCTCCCGTGGAGAAGCGCGCCAACGTCCGATCGCCGGCCACCCCGATCTGCCAGAGGACAAGATAGGCGGAAGGATCAATGCGGCGCTGGTAGAACATGAACTGGCTGGCCTCGTAGTGCTGGCAGCCATAGGTCCCTGGGTCGATGCCCAGATCGGCGTAAAGGCAGTCCTCTGCCGAGACCGCCGCCTCCATGATGGCGTCGTAGCCCTCCTTTCTGGCTTGGGCAATCGCGCGGTGCGGCACAAGGGCGAACACACCCGGGTGACCGTAGAAGGCACCGCAGACCCGGCGGCCTGCCCGCACCTCCGTCATCATGGCCTCGACCATCTCCCGGTAGGTTTCGGTACGGGGTTTGCCCTCGGCATAGAACGGCTGCAGGCTGCGGACATCGGCATTCATCTCCTGCACCCACAATTCCACCAGCGGATCGGACATTGCGGAGAACACAACGTCCGCCTGCTCGATGTGGTTGCGCGCACGTGGCGCCAGATGCGCTCCAAGGGTCATGCCTACGCCCACGCATGCCAGACTGCCTTTCCCATTACTGCTACTGCTCACTACATTCCCCCTAAGTTCGGCGCTGGTTTAGGTACGGACCGCCGGTGCCGGCTTCAAAAAACCACCTGCACACTCCACCAAGTCGTCTCGATCCATCCGCCAATGAATGCGGCCAGTAAGACCCGGGACCTGGCGGAACCCCAGCTTAGTCATCAACCCGATGGAGCGCTGGTTTTCCTGCTGCTGACGCCCGAACAGGGATACCAAACCTAAGGCTTGGAACCCGGTGTCACGCACGGCCGCCAAAGATTCGTATGCGTAGCCCCTAAGCTGCTGGGACGTCACGATGATCGAGCCAATCTCAGGCATGCCCTGATGCATCACGATGCCGACAAGTCCGACGATATCGCACGAACCACGCTCCTCAGCACGCCATAACCAGGCCCGCGGTGGCACACCCTGCATCATCTTCATGGTGGTCCAGAACGCGGCGTCCGCGGCTTCGCGCGTCAAGGGGGCACCGATCTGTCGCATCAGTTCCGAATCCGTGAACAAACTGGTGTAGAAGACAGCATCGCTTTGCTGCAACGGATGAAGACTCAGGCGCGGAGTCTCGATCACCCGGAACCGTTTGTCCTGAACGTTGACAGCACTCACCTCGCCTCCGCCACCGGCAGCTCCGGCGTCGTCCTGCGGATGATCTCCATCGATTCGGCATTGCGGCGCTTCCATTCGTCGAGTTCGGCCTGGCTCCAGACGTTGGTCGGGGTAAGGTGGACAAGGTCGGAGGGGACCTGTTCCTGCGCAGCGCTCATGACGTACGGCTGGCCGCGTGCCAGCCTGCCCTCCGGCGACCGCACCACGGTGGCCCCCGTGCGCGGCCGGACGGCGGCGCGATCTTCGGCCGCAGGCACCGCGACCACCCTGGACGCAGACGGACGGGTCTGTCCCCCGCGCGGCAACCACTGGGTCAACGCCCACCCCAGCACCCCCACGACGAAGACCGCCGCGACCGCCGGCACCGGGCCGCGCCCCCGGCGAGGACCGGCGGCGTGCCTTGTGAGCGAGGGCTTCCGCCCTGCCCCGGCGCCTGCGCGCGGTGCCACCGCCGCAGGCGCACCCGGCAGCGGCGGCAACGGCGGCGGCCGTACGGGCGTGGGCGCGTCGGGGTCGCGGTTGACCTCCGCCAGCAGCGCCGGCGGCAACGGCCCCAGCAGCTGGCGGATCGCGTTGCCGTCGATCAGCTGGATGGCCGGATTCTGCGCCGCGGAACGCAGCGCGTGCGGCGTGAATTCCCCACTGGTCACCAGGATGGCGCCGGTCGCGCCGCGCGTGGTGGTCAGCAGGCCCAGCAGCTGGTGCACCGGATTGTGCGGCACCTGCTTCGCGTTCCAGTGCTTGCACTGCACGATGACGAACTCCGTGCCGCGGCGCATCTTCAGGTCGATGCCCCCATCGAAGCGACGGCCCGTTCCGGCGGTGCCCACGTGCTGCACGTCGTAGCCCTGGCGGCGGTAGTGGTCGGCCACCAGCGTCTCGAACTGTTCCCAGCCTACCCGGCTCAGGGCATCCGTCTGGCGGTGCCTCACCTGCTTCAACATCTGCACGCATCCCCGTCGCGTGGTATCCCCGGGTGCGATGATCGCCGCCCGGCAGGCGCGGCGTCCAGCCTGCCGCCTCAGCTCCTCGGGGCAGAGGCCAGCTGCGCCCGCGCCCACTGCACGATCTGCTCACGCGTCATGGCGCCGGCCTGCCGCGCGACTTCGACGCCATCGCGCAGCAGCACCATCGTGGGGATGCTGCGGATGCCGAAGCGGTTGCCCAGCCCCGGCGAAGCATCGGTGTCCACCTTCGCCAGCCGAAGCGCCGGCTCCAGCAGCGGCGCGGCCTGCTGGAAATGCGGCGCCATCTGCAGGCACGGCCCGCACCACGGCGCCCAGAAATCCACCAGCAACGGCAGCGTACTGCGCAACGCGTGGCGGTCGAAGTCCGCCTCGCCCAGCGCCAGCGGTGCGCCCGTGAACAGCGGTGCGTGGCAGCGGCCGCATTGCGGCTGCTCGCCCAACCGGGTGACCGGGACGCGGTTCATCGCCGCGCAGTGCGGGCAGGCCAGCAGGGAGTCGGGGGCGTCCATGCGGGCATCGTAACGCCTGGAGCCATTGGCGCGGGGAAACCGCGCCTCCCGTGGGGCCATTCGCGCTGCGCGGGGCCTGCGGCAGTGCGATACGGGATTAGAATCGAGGCGTCGAGGTTGACGCCCCACGGGGCGTGGAGGTGCCGCGATGTTCGCCTTCATGATGGCCGCCGCCCTGGCGCTGTCCGGCACCGGCGCCGCCCCCCTTCCGCCAGATCCCGCCATCGAGGCACCGCCCCGGCCCGAGCAGGTGATGGCCGTGCCCGAGCCGCTGCGCCAGCAGTTGCGCGCCTATGTGGGCAACCCGCGCGCCTCGCCCAGCCTCCGCCTGGAACGGCTGGTGGATTTCATGTTCCAGGACGACGGGCTGGGCATGCTGTACCAGCACGATGCCACCTATCCGGTCGCGCAGGCGTATGAAACGCGACGGGCCAACTGCCTGACCTTCACCCTGCTGGCCGTCGCACTGGCCCGCCAAGTGGGCCTGGATGCCTATGGCCAGCAGATCGAAGAAACCCTGGCGTGGCGGCAGGAGGCCAACACCATCTACCGCACCAACCACGTCAATGCCGGCATCCGCGTCCAGCAGCGGCGCCTGACCATCGACGTGGCCTGGGATGTGGTCATCGCGCGCCATCCGCCCGAGCCCATCGACGATGCGCGCCTGCTTGCGCACTACTACAACAACCGCGCCGCCGAACTGATGGCGGAGCAACGACTGGCCGAAGCCCTGCCGTACGCCAGCACCGCCCTGTCGCTCGACCCCGGCTACGCCACCACATGGAGCAATGCGGGCGTGCTGTACCTGCGCATGGGCGATGCACGCAACGCCGAGCTCAACTACCAGCGCGCACTGCAGCTGGAGCCGCTGCATCCCGGCGCGCTGTTCAACCTGGTCTCCTACTACCACCGCATCGGCCGCCCGGCGGATGCGGCGCCCCTGCAGAAGAAACTGCAGGCGGTGGAAGCACGCGACCCCTTCCATCATTTTCTGGTCGGCGCGGAATACGAACGCAAGGGTGACCTGGTCCGCGCGGTGAAGCACTACCGGCGGGCCATCCGCCTGTACCCGGACGAGCACCGCTTCCACTTCGGCCTGGCGCGTGCGTATTTCCTGCAGGGCGACAACCGCCGTGCCGGCAAGTCGCTGGCACGCGCCCGCGAACTCAGCGACGGCGATACCCGCCAGCTCTACCAGGCCAAGCTGGACGTCCTGCGCCGGCAGAGCCACTGAGGCGCCGGCACGGGACCGTGCACTGAGACACGGCCCCGCAAAGGACGTCTACTTCAACCGCAACTCGCGGACCAGATTGCTCCCCAGGATCTGGCGCATCTTGCCGCGCTCGGCGAACGCGGTGTTCGCCTGCGCCGTACTCTGCCCGGTGACCTTGCCGGAAACCGCTTCGGAGCGGTCGCGCAGGCCATCGAAAGCGGCCATGTTGGGGTAGATGACGGTCAGGTACAGGTCCGGATCTTCCGGCCGGCGCGCCTCGGTGGAATAGATGGCGTAGCCCAGGATGATGCCGGCCTCCTTCTGCGCCTCCATCACGCGCTTGTACTGGCCCTGCAGGTGCTTCATGTAGTTGTCGAACTGGCCATCCATGATCTTGACGGCCGTGACTTCCATCACCGGCCCCTCGGTGTAGCTCCGCTCCTGCGCAAGCAGCGGGAAGGACAGCACGCACAGCAGCAGCGCCCACAGCAATGGCAAGCGTTTCATGGTGGATTCCTCGTTAGTCGGTCGCCGGATGATTCCGGGTGTCCACCTGAACGCGGCCCGGCACCCCCTGTCGGCCAGGCACGACAGCAAAAGGCCCGGTGGACCGACGAACGCACGGTTTTCCGACTCTGTATTACGGTCTTCCACCGCCCGGCGTGCCGCGGCGCGGTCAGTGCGCCTGGCTTTGCTTCGTGCCGGCAGCCTGCACGGCAGGGGGCAAGGGATTTCCAAGGTGCTGCCGCAGGAACGCCGCCACGCCGTTCCAGAGCTTTTCCTGGTTCTCCGGCAGGTCTATCCCGTGCCCCTCCTTCTCGAAGGACAATTCCACCGGCGCGTGTCCCGCCAGCGTCAGCATCCGCGCCATGCGCCGCGTGTGCTCGAAGTCGACGCGCGGGTCCTCGACGCCGTGCGCCAGCATGACCGGCACCCTGATGGATTCGAACTGGTAGAGCGGCGAGGTCTTCTGCATCTCCGACAGGTCGTCCCGGGGATTTCCCATCATCTTTTCCATCAGCGCCCGTGTCTTCTCGCTGCGGGCCGAGTCGCTGGCGGTGAAGAACAGGATACGGTCGCTGACGCCGGCAATGGACACCGCACAACGGAAACGGTCAGGCCACCGCACGGTGGCCACCAGGGCCGAGTAACCGCCGTAACTGGACCCCAGCACGCACATCCGCTGCCCATCCAGGGGGTACTTCGCCAGCGCCTCGCGGAGCGCGGCATCGATGTCGTCCTCGATCAACCGGCCATAGTTGCGGTAACCCGCTTCCCGGAACGCCTTGCCATAGCCTTCCGACCCACGGAAATTGACCTGCAGCACCGCATATCCCAGCGAAGCGATGAACTGCACTTCGCGATCGAAATGCAGACGGTCGGCAACACCGATCGGGCCGCCATGCGGGAATACCACCAGCGGACGCTTCCCCTCGCCCGCGGGCAGCGTGAGGAATGCCTCCATCGAAAGACCATCCGAGCCCTTGAAGCCCATGACGTGCGCGGGGGCGAAGCGGGTACCCGACAGCCAGGGCATGGATTCGTCCACCAGGCTCACCCTCCCGGCCGCATTGTCCAGATGGTAGATCTGTGGCGGCTGATCGGCGGCGTCCACGCGCAGTACCGACTGGCGGCCATCGCGACTGCGGTCGATCACGTCGACCATGCGCCCCGGGAACGCTTTCCGCAGCAAGCCGTCCATGTGGGCGTCCTGGCTTTGGAAGTACTCGTTCACCAGCTGCCCACCCTGGTAGTACTGCACCCCTATCGGCACGCGTTGCGCGTTGAAGATGCCGGCCACCGTGTCCACGCCCGCGCGGCTGAACACCGTTCGCACGATCGACTTCCGGATGACGTCGTATTCGACCAGGTCACGCTGGTCACGATCCTTGTCGGTCAGGCCGTAGATCAGATTGGCATCGTACGAAACTCCCACGGGCTGGAAATCGGTGTCGTCCGAGAGTTTCATGACCTCGGTGTAGACGCCGTCGCGCCCGTGCATCAGTACGTATCCGTCGTCCTTCCTGACCATCGCCAACCGCAGGTTGCCCTCGCCGTCGGTATACCAGCCGACATCACCGGTCACGCCCGTGTTCATCCGCCCGCGCACCGTGATCCGGAAGTCATCCACCGCTTGCTGGCTGGAGATATCCAGCTTGTGGACCATGAACTCGTCATCCCTGCTGACGCTGCCGAACAGGATCCGGTCGCGCTCCTGCGGCAGCGAATCCACCACCACGCCATCGCGGGGCAGCTTGATGCGCGTGTAGCTGCGCTTGCCGGCTGCATCGGTCCCGATCCGTATCACGGTGATCATCTTCAGGCTGCGCGGCTTGTCCAGCGAGATCAACAGGGTTTCATCGCCGGACCACTCAAGCGAATCGAACCGCAGCGCGCTCTTCGCCATCACGGTCAGCGAACCGGATTGCAGGTCCACCAGCTCCACCGCCCAGTCATCCTCGGCATTGCGCACATGCAAGGCGAGCAACGTCCCTGAAGGATTGAGGCTGGCCTGCAGGATCCGGTCCGGCTTGAAGAGCGTCTTCACCGGCAACGGCAGCGGTCCCGGCTCGGCGGCCGCCATCGCGGCGCCGGCGGCTGGCGGCGGTGGCGGACGTTGTGCGCTGGCCTGCTTGTAGAACGCGGGAAACGGATCCGGATAACGACCGGCAAAGACAAACGCATGGGCCGCGTAGAGTGACGGATGCTCCTTCTGCAGCCAGTCCAGCGCCGTCAGTCCGCGGTTCGACGTCGCGATGTCGGCACGCCACAGGGACACCGGGCGGAAGACCAGTTCGCCGGGATAGGTGATCCTGCCCGGCTCGACGGTGAACTGGAAATCCTTGTCATCGCCCAGCGCATAGCGCAGGCCGTAGAACAGCTGCAGTTCACGCCATTCGTACTTGCCGGCGCGCGCGACATACAGGCGGAAACTGCGCCCGGCCTTGATGTCGCGCATGACGCCCGCGCCGAAGGACGTGCCATCCCTGTTCACGCGCACGCCGTAGAGATCCACGTTGGTGTCCACCGCCACCAGCACGAGTCCCTCGTTGGCCGCCAGCACGGGAACCTCGCCGGACTTGACCGGCTCCATGCTGGCACGGGCCTGCCCGGCCACCAGCATGCCCGCCAGCATCCAGATGCCCGCGCAGCGCCGGACCCCTGCCCTGATTCCCATGCGCCCCTTCCCCGGTCGATCCCGTGCGATGGCCCCCTGCCATCACCCCCGCCCGATGATACCCATGGTCGTGCGCGCGAGGACAGCCGAGGCCGGCCGCTTTTCCAGGCGCCACACGCCGGCCACTACCGCAGCAGCGACCACTCGCCCAGGCGCTGGTACTCCGGCTCGCCTTCGATGCCCTGCAACAGGTGCACTGCCCGCGGTTGCAGGGTGACGGGGGGCACGTCGACCGGCGCGGTGCGCGGCGGCACGTAGGCCAGGGTCAGGTGTGGCACGAAACTGCGCCCGACGTGCTGCTTGAAACCCACGCGCAGCAGCCGCTGCTGCAGACCGCGCCAGAACGCCACCACCGCGGCCGTCGGATGCAACGACGCCAATGTCAGCGCCGGATGTTTCGGGTTGCCCAGGCACAGCAGGTGGTCCAGCGTGATCGCCAGCGGTTCGCCCGGGAAGTCCTGCATGGCCTCGCGGGCAGCCTGGATCAGGTCCAACCGCGGCTCATCGCTCTCCCCCAGGAAATGCAGGGTCAGGTGGTAACGGGAAGCCTTCACCCGGCGCGCCTGCGGATACGCCCCATACAGGCTGTCGGCGAGGCGCGAGATCGCGCGGCGCTCCTCGTCCGAGGGCATCAGCGCGAAGAACAGACTGTGCCGCCGTCCCGGCTGCGGGCCGCCGAACAGATCGCCCTGTTGGGAAGAAGCATGGGAAGCAGGCATGGCGTGATGTCGGGATGGGATCACGTCGCGCAATCGACAGACGCGGCCGCGCGATAGACCGGATGATCGGCCGGTTCAACCACAACATGCAAGCCGGTACAGAGTATCGAGGGGGAAACCTGCCGCCGGAGGGCCAAGCGGCACGGCTCGGAGATGAGGCGCCGGAATCTGAAATCCACCGCCGGTGCCCGGCGTCGGGGTGGGCCTGCACCCACCCCGACGCTGGTTCAACGCATCACCAGATCCGCACGCGGTCCTGCGGGGCGATGTACAGCGGGTCGCCCTGCTTCACGCCGAACGCGTCGTACCACGCGTCGATGTTGCGCAACGGGGCAAAGGCGCGGATGTGGCCGGGCGAATGCGTGCCGTTGACCAGCTGCTGGCGCAGCGCGTCGTCGCGCCACAGGGTGCGCCACACCTGACCCCAGCCCATGAAGAAGCGCTGGTCGCCGGTGAATCCGTCGATCACCGGCGCCGGCTTGCCGCCCAGCGAACGGTGGTAGGCCTCCAGTGCGATGGTCAGGCCACCCAGGTCACCAATGTTCTCGCCCATCGCCACCCGACCGTTGATATGCATGCCGGGCAGCTGCGGGAATGCATACGCCTCGTACTGCGCGCCCAGCTTGGCCGCCTGCACTTCGAACTTGGCCGCATCGTCGGCCGTCCACCAGTCGCGCAACAGGCCCTTGCCGTCGGACTTGCGGCCCTGGTCATCGAAACCGTGGATGATCTCGTGGCCGATCACGCCGCCGATGCCGCCGTAGTTCACCGCCGGGTCGGCGTCCGGATCGAAGAACGGCGGCTGCAGGATGGCCGCGGGGAACACGATCTCGTTCTTCACCGAGTTGTAGTAGGCATTCACCGTCTGCGGGGTCATGCCCCACTCGCCCTTGTCCACCGCCTTGCCGATGCGATTGCGGCGATAGTCCCATTCGAACTGCTGCGAACGCAGGGCGTTGCCGAACAGGTCGCCGTTCTTCACCACCAGCGCGCTGTAGTCGCGGTACTTGTCGGGGTGACCGATCTTCAGGCCGAAGCCGGCCAGCTTGGCGTGCGCTTCGGCCTTGGTGGCCGGGCTCATCCAGGCCAGCGTGTCCAGGCGCGCACCCATGGCCGCCTTCACGTTGGCCACCAGCGTGTCCATCTTGGCCTTGGCATCCGGCGGGAAATACAGCTGCACATAGTCGCGGCCGATCGCCTCGCCCATCGCGCTCTCGGAGAACGCGACGCCACGCTTCCAGCGCTCGCGCTGCTGTGGCTGGCCGGACAGGAACTTGTCGCGGAATTCGTACTGCGCCACAGAGAACGCCGACGACAGCAGCGGCGCGGCATTGTCGGTGGCGTGGAAGGCCTGCCACGCCTGCAGCGTGGCGACGTCAGTGTCGGCGAAGATCGCGGCGATCTTCGGAATGGCGCTGTCCTGGCGGATCACCGCACGACCCGCACCATCGACACCGGCGGCCTTGAAGAAGTCCGCCCACGGGAACCCCGGCGACGTCGTCGCGAACTCGGCCATCGCCAGCGGGTTGTAGGTCTTGTCGCGGTTGCGGCTTTCGGCGCGCGTCCAGTGTGCTTCGGCGATGCGGGTTTCCAGGGCCAGGATCGCCTTTGCGTTCTCCTGCGGCCGGTCCCAGCCGGCCAGCTGCAGCATCTGCGCGATGTAGGCCTCGTAGCGCTCGCGCTGCGGCTTGAAGTTGTCGCGCAGGTACATCTCGCGGTCGCCCAGGCCCAGGCCGCCCTGGCTCAGGTAGAGCGTGTAGCGGTCGGGATCCTTCTGGTCGTCGGTGACGCTGAGGTTGAAGAAGCTGCCGTTGAAGCTGCCACGGCGGCCCATCAACCGCGCCAGCGCGTCCTTGTCCTTCGCGGCGCGGATGTCGGCCAGGACCGGCTGCAGCGGCTTGGCGCCCAGCGCTTCGACCGTCTTCTCGTCCATGAAACCCTGGTAGAGCGCGGCGATCTTGGCCGCATCCCCACCCGTGGCCGGATCGCCCAGGGCATAGCCTTCCAGCAGCACGCGCAGGCGCGCTTCGGACAGGTCGCGCAGGATGGCGAAGCCGCCATAGCTGGAGCGATCGGCGGGGATCTGCGTGGTGTCGGCCCAGGTGCCGCTGACGTAGCGGAAGAAATCGGTGCCCGGTGCCGCCTTGCGGTCCATGCCCGCGGTGTCGATGCCCCACTCGCCGAAACGCCGGGCGGCGATGGTGGAACCGGCAGCCGGCGTGCCCGTGCTGCCCGCTTCGGCGAACAGCGACCGCACGGTGCAGCCATCATCCAGGCAGGCGTCATCTTCGTGGGCGGCCAGCGGGCCGGCCAGGGACAGCGCCAGCAGGGTGGCGGTGGTCAGCAAGGTCTTTTTCAAAAGCGTTCTCCGGAAGCAGGACAGGTGCGCTGCGCGCGCAGGCGTGCCCGCGAGCATAGCGTCCCCCTTGCCGCGGGGACCGTGCCAGAGGTTGGCCGCAGATCCGGCAAAGTGATGCCCGGCCGTAATAAACGGGTTCGGCCACGCCCCGTGGATGCGGGCGCGTGATGCAGATCCCATGTCTCCTCGGGCGGGCCGCTTTGCCGGGTGCGGCCTCCCGCGCACCGACGACGGCATGGGAGAGACGGTTCGGCCCACGCCCCCCGCTTCATCGACTCGCCGCACCCGCGGCACGCCCTGGCGGATCGTCGTCGCGCGCGGCGTGCGTTTGCCCTACCGTCGCGCCTTCCTCTTCAGACACACCGAGCTGACCGATGAAACGCCTGTCTGGCCACCTGCTGTTTGCCCTCGCCTTCTGCGCCATGCCCGCCCTCGCCGGCGACATCGAGGACGTCACCGTGCCGCTGCAGGCGTATCTGGACGGCCACGCCACCGGGCGTGAGGAACACTTCCGTCGCGCCTTCGCAACGGACGCCATGCTGGTGGGGCTGCGCGATGGCCGCTACGCCCAGCGCTCGGCCAACGACTACATCGCACAGGCGGCCAGCGGGCGCGTGCCGGCCGACGAAGCCGTGCGCCGCCGCTGGATCAAGTCCATCAATGTCACCGGCAACGTGGCCACCGCCATCATCGAGCTGGATTACCCGACCATGAAGGCACAGGACCACATGAGCCTGCTGAAGTTCGAAGACGGTTGGCGCATCGTGGTGAAGGCGTACGACGTCAGCACGCCTGCGCGTCCCTGAGTCCGTTGCCCACGCCACGCCTGCCTGCGGGTGCTGTTGCGCGATGACGCATGGGCAAGCGGCGCGGATGGCGCCGAGGTGCCGGCTGCGGCATACACGCCTAAGTAAATCTACTTAACCCGCACGGCGGATGCGTGCAGAGGCTTTGAAAACAGCCCATGCACCTTCGTTGCCGCGGCAAGGTCTGTTGCATTTCAGTTTCCAAACATGGCTAACTGCGCGCACGCTTCTCCTTACTGTCAGCGGGATCGCAGGGAGTACCGATGTCGGCCAAGCCACTGCAGCGCGGAGCACTGTCGGCCGGCATCCTCGATGCGCTCATCCGTGCCGGACTCGTCGCCTTGCTGGCGGCCTTCTGCTTCCGCATCTTCCATCCTTTCCTGAACCTGCTGCTCTGGTCGGTGATCCTGGCCGTGATGCTGTACCCGCTGCATCGCCGCCTGGCAGGCAGGCTGGGCGCCAAGGGGAACAGCCGCGCCGCGACCCTCATCGTGATCCTGGGCATCGTCGTGCTGGCGGTGCCGGCTTACCTGATCGGCAAATCGCTGGCGGAGTCCGCGCATCACGCGATGGAAGTGGTGAAGACCGACGGCCTGCACGTACCGCCACCGTCGGATTCCGTCGCCGGCTGGCCGATCATCGGCAAGCGCGTGCACGCCTTCTGGCTGCAGGCGTCCACCGACCTGACCGGACTGGCCAAGAACTTTGCGCCGCAGATCAAGGGGGCCAGTCTCGCGCTGCTGTCCAAGGTCGCCAAGGTGGGGCTTGGCCTGTTGATGTTCCTGGCCGCCCTGGTGATTGCCGGCATCGTGATGGCCTACGGCGCCACCGGCGAACGCAGTGCAGTGCGCATCTGCGCGCGGGTGTTCAGCCCGGAAAAGGCCGTGCATGTCACCGAGCTGTGCACGGCCACCATCCGCGCCGTGGCGCAGGGCGTGGTGGGGATCGCCTTCGTGCAGATGTTGCTGGTCGGCATCGGCTTCGTCGTCATGGACATCCCCGGTGCCGGCCTGCTCGCGCTGGTGGTGCTGGTATGCGGCATCCTGCAACTGCCTGCCACGCTGGTCACCGTGCCGGTCATCATCTACGTCTTCGCCACCCGCGATGCCAGCGTGGCCACCATCGTGTTCGCGGTGTACGTCTTCATCGCCGGCCTGATCGACAACGTGTTGAAGCCCTTGCTGCTCGGGCGTGGCGTGGATGTGCCGATGCCGGTGATCCTGATCGGCGCGCTGGGCGGCATGGTGACCGATGGCATCATCGGATTGTTCGTGGGCCCGGTGGTGCTGGCGGTGGCGTATGAACTCTTCTGGCAATGGGTAGGCGACGCCACCCCGGCCAGCGCGCCCACCGAGCCGCCGGTGGCGTGAGGGACGACGGTCGGGGACGGACATGTTGCGCATCCTGCTCGCCGGCCTTCCTGTGATCCTGCTGTGCCTGGCGCTGCAGGCGGTCTTCGTCGCCCAGTGCCTGCGCTACTACGCGCGATACCGCAGGGCGTACGCGAACCAGCATTCGCAATGGCGCGACATCATGCTGCTGTCCATGGTGATGTTGCTTACCCTGTTGGGGAATTTCGTGCAGATGGCGATCTGGGCCCTGCTGTTCCGGGTCATCGGCGAGTTCGACGATTTCCAGACCGCCCTCTACCACTCTGCCGTCAACTTCGTGACCCTGGGCTATGGCGACATCGTGATGTCGCCGCGCTGGCGTCTGCTCGGCGCCCTGGAAGCGGCCAACGGCATCCTCATGTTCGGCCTGTCCACGGCGGTGACGACCGCGGCGGTGTTCGACGTCGTGAAGTTCAATGCGGCGCGGCACGCGTCCGATGCCACCGGCAGGCTGTCGGACGAGCCGCGCATGCCTTGAGGAACAACGCGCCGTCGGGCAGTTCACGGGCCACGCACCCAACGCTGTACGTGAGGCATACCACCATGACCGCCACCGCCCCTCCCCTGTTGCGCGCCATGGGCCGCGAACTGGAGCCCTTCATCGAATGGGACAAGGCGCTGGTGGCCGTCAGCGGCCGCATCCGCGTGCTGTCCACCATCAACTGGCCGGCGGAGCTCGAGGCCCGCTTCCTCGAAGGCTGGCGCGCCGGCGCCCCGCGCCTGCCGGAACCCACCCCCGTCGCACCCGCGCTGGCCACCGAAATCGCAACGCTCCGCGAGCTCATGCGGCGCATCGATCGCGGGCATCCGGTCGGGCACTGGCTGTACAAGACGGCGTGGAGCTACTGGGTGGCCGCGCGCATGCTGGAGAGCATCGGCAAGCCCGAGTTCACGCGCTGTTCCGCCCTGCTCTACGGGCGGCCGGACCAGCATTACCGCAGCCAGGACGTCACCCTGGCGCAGAGTGCCCGGGAGATGCTGGCGATCACGGACGACCTGATCGACGCGCGGCGGCTGCCGCCGGTGCCGGCCGACATCCCCGCGGACGTGTTCGCCGAGCGCCTGCGCGAACGCATCAAGGCCGTGTTCACCCATCACAAGGTGGCGGTGGTCCTGGACCCGTCCCTGCCCTCCAAGGCCACCGCCTGCAGCACGCGCATCAAGCTGCGTGCCAGCGCGATGTTCTCCGAACGCGACCTGGAACAGCTTGCCCAGCATGAAGCCTTCATCCATACCCTGACCGCGCTCAACGGCAAGAGCCAACCCCACCTGCGTACCCTGGGCCTGGGTTCGCCACGCACCACGCGCACCCAGGAGGGGCTGGCCACCTTCTCGGAAATCATCACCGGCGCCATCGACATCGCCCGGCTGCGCCGCGTCGCGTTGCGCGTGGTCATGCTGGAACGGGCCCTGGCGGGCGCGGATTTCATCGAGGTCTTCCGGGGTTTCCTGGACGCCGGCCAGAGCGAGACCGAGAGTTGCGCCAGCGCCGCCCGCCTGTTCCGGGGGGGCGCCCCCCGTGGCCGCGTGTGTTTCACCAAGGACAGCGCCTATCTGGAAGGGCTGATGCTGGTCCACGTCTTCATCCGCAAGCTCATGCAGGAAGGCCGCAGCGAGCTTCTGTCGATGCTCTTCGCGGGGCGCGTGACCACGGCCGATGTCATCACGCTGGCACCGTTCCACCAAGCAGGCCTGATCGCACCCGCGCTGTACGTGCCCCCCTGGGCGCGGGATCCGCACCGCGTCCTGGCCACGCTGGCGTTCTCGGCGGCCACGCAGCGCCTGCGGCTGGACAGCGTGGACAGCCAGCGGTTCGTGGACTACGAGGACGAGACCATCGAGGCTTCCGGATTCACCCCGTGACGCCTCTGGCGGCACGGCTGCAACGCATCGACCCGCTCCCATCCAAACCACCCAAGGATCCAGGCAATGAGCGACGCACTGATGCCGGTCACGGCAACCACGCCCTCCAACAGGCAGCGCCTCTTCATGCGCTACTTCACCGCGATCCTGATCGACCTGGTGGTGTTGAACCTGTTCGTCGAATACTCGGACAAAGTGACCATCGACTCGTTCACGGTGTCGCTGCTGGCCGCCATCCTGCTGCAGATACTGCTGAAGCTGACCCTGATGGTCGAGCACTGGGTCGCGGCCTTCTTCAAGAAGCGCCCCGGCAAGTTCTCGACGTTCCTGCGGTTCTTCTTCGCTTGGCTGGTGCTGTTCGGCTCGAAATTCGTCATCCTGGAAGCGCTCGCCCTGGCATTCGGCGACAAGGTGCGCTTCGACGGCAGGTTCCACGGCCTGATCACGCTGATCGTGGTCATCGTGGTGATGCTGGTGGCGGAGGAGCTGGTCGTGCGGTTGTACCGCAGGCTCGGCGACGGTCCCCGCGCCGCGTAACCGCGCTCCCCGCGTCACCCGACCTTCCCGGAGGCCGCCATGCGCATGCCACGCATCCCGCTGCTGGAACTGCTGTTCCATCGCGGCGGACTGAAAGAGGTGTTCGAACACGCCAGGAATGCCGTCGTCGCCACCATTTTCGTTGCCGCAGGGCTGGAGGCCCTGACCCGCAAGGGGAATCTGGGCATCTTCGGCCTGCTCGATCCGCACCTCGCCGGCTACGTCGTGGCCGGCCTCGGCGCGCTGCTGATCCTGGTCAATTTCATCGACGGCCTGATGAAGCTGGCCCGGCTACGGAAGCATCTCCTGCTGCAGATCGCTTTCAGCGCCGCCTACTTCTTCGTCACCTTGCGGGTCATCCAGCTGATCATCCTGCATCGGACGCACCCCTACTGACGCACCGCGCGGGGTTCAGCGGGTGGTGAACACCCCCGGCCGCCAACCGCCGTCGGTATAGCCGACCCGTGCACTGCCATAGCCGCTGCTGGAGCCATAGCCCGTGCCCAGGCTCCCACTGCCCAACCGTGAACGGCGCCGGCGCATGCGCTCCTGCAACTCTTCGCGGCGCCCCTCCAGCCATTCGGCGCGACCCACGTTCTCCGGCGCTACACCATGACGCCTGGCCTCGCGGTCGCGGAAATCGCAGAAATCGTTGTAGGCATCCAGTTCGTGGCACAGATCGCGCGCGGAGAGCTCGATCATGATGGCGTCATCCAGGAAGCCCAGTACGGGAAGATGGTCGGGGATGGCGTCCGCCGCCGTCGCGAAGTAAGCCAGCGCCACACGCACATGGACCATGTCGTCGTCGGTCAGCGCCCAACCCTCGTCGCGCGCCATCGCGATGAAAGAGTCGAGCAGCAGCAGGCGATCCTTGACGAACTGCGGGGGATCGCTTTGCTGGGCCTTCAGCAGCAGGTCGGAGGCCGCCTGGGTGATCTCGGCGATGCTCATGTGCTTGCTTATTTCCAGGGCCTTCTCCTTCGCCACCTGGAAGTGCGCAAGATCCTGGTCGGTGAGTTCCATGTTGATGATCAGTGACATGTCGTACTCCTGGCCGGTAAGGCCGCCGTCGGTCGTAGTTGACTGTCGTTCCCTGCCTGTCGCCATGCCCCGCGACGTGCAAGGACGGACCTGCATTAGCATGCAGCAACTGCACGCCACGGGTCGCCAGTAATATTACTGGGCTGCCTGTGCGGCCTGTATCTCATTGCAGCCAGGGCAACGATACGAAGATCTTCACGATCACCGCATTCGCCAGATCGACGAAGAACGAACCCGCCAGCGCGATCAGCAGGAATGCCTTGGGCGACGGGCCGTAGCGCGCCGCGACGCTGTCCATGGTGGCCATGGCCACGGGCATCGAGCTCAGCCCGAACCCCAGGAAGCCACCGACGGTGACCGCCGCGTCGTAGTCGCGGCCGAGCCAGCGGTACAGCAGGAAGACCGCGACGAGCACCGTCACCACGACCTGGATGACGACGTTAGCGACCAGCGGCCCGATCGCCGCGCCCAGTGTCCACAGTTTCAGGCTCATCAGGTACATCACCAGGAACGCCTGCAGGGCGATTTCACCGGCGCGCTCGACCGGATCGAAATCGATGCGCGCCCCCACCAGATCGGCGACATTGGTGATCAGCGCGCCGGCCAGCATGGCGGTCAGGAAACCGGGCAGCACCATGCCGTGGGCGCGCGCCCATTGATTGGCGGCATCGCCGGCCAGCACGGCCACCAGGATCAGCAGCATCACCGCCAGCAGGGTGGCGATGGGCGGCGCCGGCTTTGGAGGTGCCGCGTCCGGCGCCACCCAGCTGGCCGATGTCGGGCCCACCGGGCCCCGCAGGTTGTGGCGGCGGACAAGCCAGCCGGTGACCGGGCCGGATACCAGCGCGCCCACCACGACCGCCAGCGTCGCCGCGCCCACGGCGACTTCCGGCGCGTGCACCAGGCCCATCTTCTGCGCCTCCTCCGCCCAGGCGGCCGCCGTACCGGGCCCGCCGACGAAGGACACGCTGCCGATCAGTACGCCATAGAACGGATGTGCGCCCGCCGCCGAGGCGACCAGGATGCCCATGACGTTCTGCGCGACCAGCAGGACCACCGTGGCCGCACACAGGATCAGCATGGGCCACCCGCCGGCCTTCAACGCCGAAAGCTTGGCGGACAACCCGACCGTGGTGAAGAACACCAGCAGGAAGAAGCTGGTCAGCTGCCCGGCAAACTGCACCGAGATGTCGCCGAACCGGTGCAGCAACGCCGACAGGATCGCCACCAGCACGCCCCCGATCACCGGCACCGGCACGTTCAACCGCGCAAGCAACGGCACCCGACGACTGATCGCCCCCGCCACCAGCAGCGCGGACAGGCCGATGGCGAACGTCGCCAGATCGGACAACGTCATCGTGGTCATGTCCCCTCCTCAGGTACTGGCAGACCATCAGAACGCGGCTGGCGGTTGCATGCCCGCACGGAAACGGCCGTCGCCACTAGAAGTCGAACGCATAGCCGATCATCGGACCACTCGCCGTCAGTTCGACATCGGCATCACCGGTATCCACGTCCACCGACAGGTGCCGGTCGCCGAAGACCCAGACGCCGTTGTTCCGCTGGTGACCCACCACGACACTGACATTCCAGGCTCCCTCCGTGCCGCGCGGGCAGCGGGCGAAAAGACGCCGCCTAGGCAAAGTGCGGTCGCCGCGATGGCGAAGCGTCGGCGATCGGCTTTCCAGTGCCCGTTCATTTGCCCCCCACCGTGGTCAGGACCCTCGCGATCCGTTCGCGGACGCCGGCGATCCGTCCAATCAGCACACCGGGGGTGGGGCGCAGACGTTCCATGACGATCTCCGGTGGACGAATGATCCGTGTGGAGTGACCGCGCGATGCCCGGCGACGGATCCATGCCGGGATCGACGCTTCCATCACGGTCTGGATGCTCCCGGCTGGCCATCCACGTCCCGCGCGCTCGACCGGCCGGACCCGTTTCCTGCGCCCCCGCAAGCCTGCCTGCGGCCGAGGCGATGACCCCTGCAGCAAGGCTCCGTGGATGTCAGTTGGGCGTGTGATCGGCGCATTGCGAAGCACTCCACACCCGACAGCCGAGTCCAGCATAGGGCGACGCCGGAGAAGCGGGCAAGCGTCTTCTGCCTGATCCCACTAAGTATTTCTACTGGCGCACGCGGCGTGCGCGGCAACGGATGCCGCGGCGGAAACAGGTGATAACGCGCGAAGGGGCGAAGGAACTGCAAGCCCCTGCCCACTCAACGCAATTGACTGTCCTTGCTGCCGCGGCGGTTGTAGAGGCCCGCGCCATGCTCTTCGCGGTCCGCGGCTTCCTGGCAGGTGACGCAGAGCCGCACGCCCGGGACCGCCTTCTGTCTCGCCAGGGGAATGGGCTTCCCGCACTCCTCGCAATGGGTCAGGCTGGGACCCGTGTGCAACTGGCGCCGCGCACGCTCGATGCCGTCCTTCACGGTCGCGTCGATCTGCTCCTGTACCGCTCCGTCACCTGCCCAACCGGTCGCCATCGCCGTACTCCCGCCTCGTTACGCCTGCAGCGTACACCCGCGGAAGTGAACGTGGAGCGCATGCACGGACGGCGCGCCGAAGCTCAAGGCTGGGGAGTCGCATGCGTTTCCATCTGCGGGACCGCGCAGGGCGCGCTGCTTGCCGGGTGCATGGCGGCAGCGGGCGCGTCCTCCGCACGCGCACCCCCTGTGCACGCAGGACGGATCAGGCATTCATCAGCGCGAAATCGATCGCGGCGCGGACCGCGGCCACCTGGGCATCGTTGCACTGCTGCGGCGTCGCTTTCGGACTGTCCGGGTACACCTCGGTGATGGTGGTGTAGCGCGCGTCGGTCACCCCGGTGCACAGGCCCAGTGCCTTCACCGGGTACTGGATGACGCCTTCGGCGACCACCGGCGAACCGATGATCTCGCCGTTGTCATCGGCGGGCGCGATGTGCGTGACCTGCGCCACCGCGGCAATCACCGCTTGCTGGAACTCCGGCTGTGGATTGTCGCTGTCGTCCACCAGGTAGAACCCGTCAGGAATCTCCCCCGGCTCGAACGGCTTGCCGTCGCGCGCCGCCAGCGCCGGGCGGAACTCGGTCTCGTCGCTGTCGGTGGTTTCGTGCAGGTCGATATGCATCAGCACACGGTCACGCACCGGTTCCACCAGCGCGATCAACGCAGCCGATTCCCGGGCCGGACTGTCCGCGCGGAACGACCGGTTGGGATCCAGTGCCTCGGCATTCCAGCGGTGGATGCGCTCGTAAGCCCACGGACTGACGCACGGCACGACCAGCAGGTTCGCCCTGCCGGCGTAATCGGCCGCATGCCGGTCGAGGAACTGCAACGCGCCGTGCACGCCACTGGTCTCGTAACCGTGTACGCCGCCGGTAACCAGCAGGACCGGCAGCGCATCGTTCCAGTCGCGGCTGCGTACCGCATGCAGCGGGTAGGTTTCGCCGGGGCCGTAGTCCAGCCGGCCGTACTGCACCACGTCGAAACGGTCGCGCAATCCGTCGATCACCGCCACCACGTCGGCCGCATGACGGCGCTGTACGCGCTGGCGCGCACGCCATTCCGCTTTCTCGGCCGCGCCCCAGGGCTGGCCGGGGATGCCGATGGGATGGGAGGAAGGATTCGTCATGACCTGGTTCGCCTTGCCGTGTCGCCGGGAAATGTCGCGCACTTTATCACCGCGACGGCGCACGACCCTTCCTCGCCCGGTCCCCTGTTCGCAGGCGTGGCCACGACTTGCGCGCTTCCGGCTGCCGCGGGTTGCCAAGCGGAGATCAGGCCTCAGACTAGGGCGGGCAATTCGCACCCGCCCGCCGACTCGACGCCAACGGATGTCCCCCGCCATGCCCCACTACACCGGTCCCCTGCTCGTCCGTCACGCCGCCGAGGCCCTGCTCGCGGCGCGCGATCGCGGCGCGGAGGCATGGCACGGCTCGCTGGACCTCGGTGTATCGCAGGGCGAGGCGCGCCTGCACGCCGGGTACTGGATGTGGAAGGAAGAACGCTATCCCTATCCCGGCAAGCTGAAGGACCGCACGCTGTACTACTGGGACGACGAGGACTTCTCGCCCATTTCCCGCTACGCCGGCTCGCTGATCAAGCTGGTGCCCAGCGAATGGGGCGTGCCCACGTTCGAGATCGACGGCATCAAGATGCTGCCGACCTCGCGGGAGTCCCCGCTGGACGATGCCCGCCGCAAGGTGGCACTGGTGGAACCGCGCGGCAAGGTGGTGCTGGATACCTGTGGCGGGCTGGGCTATTTCGCCGCCTGCTGCCTGCAGGCCGGTGCGGCCCGCATCCTGTCCTTCGAGAAGAATCCCGACGTGCTGTGGCTGCGCACCCTCAACCCGTGGTCGCCGGATCCCGAGGCACCCGAGAGCGGTGGCCGCCTGCAGCTGACCCACGCGGACATTTCGCAGGCGGTCACCACGCTGGCTGACGCCTCGGTGGATGCGATGCTGCACGATCCGCCGCGCTTCGGCATCGCCGGCGAACTCTATTCGCAGGCGTTCTACGACCAGCTGGCGCGCGTGCTGCACAAGGGCGGCAGGCTGTTCCACTACACCGGCAGCCCGAACAAGCTGACCAGCGGTCGCGATGTACCGCGCGAAGTGGCACGCAGACTTGAAAAGGCCGGCTTCAAGGCCCAACCGGCCCTGGATGGCGTGATGGCGCTGCGGCGCTGACCAGAGCCACTTCTTCACGCGGCGTGAGCGCAGCGGGTGCAAAAACGGCAACGTCGTTTCCCGCACGCAAGGAGTTCCGCCATGATCCGCACGCACGCGCTCCACCTCGCCACCCTCGCCTTGCTGCTCGCCGGTCCCGCGCTGGCGCAGGAATCCAAGGCGCCGCCGATGACGCCCGAGATGCAGGCCATGATGGAGGCCTACCAGAAGGCCGGCACGCCAGGCGCCGAACACGGCAGGCTCGCCGCCATGGGCGGCACCTACGACCTGACCGTCAAGGCCTGGCACGCGCCGGACGCGCCGCCCACCACCGACACCGGCACGGCCACCCGCAAGATGATCCTCGGCGGGCGCGTCCTGGTCGAAGACGTGAGCTCGCAGATGATGGGCGTGCCCTATACCGGCCAGGGCCTGCACGGCTTCGACAATGTCACCGGCAAGTACTGGGCCACGTGGAACGACAGCATGAGCACCGGCCTGATGGTCAGCGAGGGCACCTGCGACGCCGACCTGACCTGCGCCTACACGGGCACCTACCACGATCCGGTGACGAAGAAGCCGCAGACCGCGCGCATGACCAGCCGCTGGACCGACAAGACCACCGAGGTCTTCGAAATGTACGCCCCCGGCCCGGATGGCAAGGAAGCGAAGATGATGGAGATCACCTACAGGAAGCGCACGCGCTGACGCAGGGGGCGAAGGCCCGGTGTCACGCATCGGGAGCCCCTCCGGCCGGCCGGGCGCGCCCGGAAGCACCGCCCGGCCGGCTTCCCGGGGCCGGGACGGACGCCCTGCCGGCCGATTCCGTACACTGGCCGCACTCCACACCGTAGATGCCCATGGCCAAGCCCAACTATTCGTTCGAAAAGCGCCAGCGCGAGCTGGCCAAGAAGAAGAAGAAAGACGAGAAGGACGCGCAGAAGCGCGCCGAGCGGGAAGCGGCCAAGGCCGCCGAGGCACCGCCGGCCTCCGACGCGCCGGAATGAACGACCTGGCCCCCGCGCCCGCCCAGGTCTGGGTGGACGCCGATGCCTGCCCGGGGCCGGTGAAGGAGATCCTCTTCAGGGCGGCCGAACGCGCACAGGTGCAGGTGACCCTGGTCGCCAACCAGTGGCTGCGCACGCCGCCCTCCCGCTTCATCCGCGCAGTGCAGGTGCAGGGCGGCTTCGATGTCGCCGACGATGCCATCGCCGAACGCGCCCGTCCCGGTGACCTGGTGGTGACGCAGGACATCCCGCTGGCCGCCCGCGTGCTGGCCAACGGCGCGCAGGCCGTCGATCCGCGCGGCGAGCGCTACACCCCCGACACCATCAACGAACGCCTGTCGATGCGGAACTTCATGGACGAACTGCGTGGCGCCGGCGTGCAGACCGACGGGCCGGCGCCGTTCAGTGCCCGCGACCGCCAGGCCTTCGCCAACCAGCTCGACCGCTGGCTGGCTTCACGGCGCTGAGCCAGCCGCATGCCCGATCTCGAATTCCGTGCGCTGTTCCACCTGCTGCTGCATGTCGTCGTGCCGCTGGCGGTGGCGCGAATCTTCTGGCCGACGCAGTGGAAGCGTGCCGCGCTGTGGATGCTGGCGGCGTGGGTGCTCGACCTTGACCACCTGCTCGCCGATCCCGTCTACGCGCCGGGCCGCTGCAGCATTGGCTTCCACCCCTTGCACACCTGGCCGGCGATCGTCGTGTATGGCGCGCTGGCGATACCGAAGAAAACGCGCTGGTTCGGCATCGGACTGCTGATCCACGTGGCGCTGGATGGCATCGATTGCCTGCTGATGGCGCACTAGCGCGACCGCTCGTCGCTATCCGCATTTACCTGCGTACGGCGTGACCGCCACACCGGCGCCGACGCGTTGAGCCAGGGACCGGGCGCCTGTCGCCTTTCCCTCCAGGAGCACAGCATGGCCATCGGCAGGAACAATCTCGCACTGCCCGAGTTCCACAAGGCGGTACTGAAACACAAGGACGCCGCGCGTGCGCTGTGTTTCGGCGACTCGTGGTTCCAGTATCCGCCGCACCCCACGGATCTGAACAAACAGCTGGCCAGGCTGTTCAGGAATACCCTGTTCCTGCGCGAAGGCGTCGCCGGCCGCGACAGCGCCATGTGGAAGCGCGCCCTGCCGCGCATCCAGCGCGAGATCGGCACGTACCGCTTCGACGCCATCCTGCTGTCCACCGGCGGCAATGACATCGTCGGCAGCGAGCTGAGCGAATTCATCAAGACCGCCAACCAGCCGCAGTCGCCGGGCGACTTCCCGTGGGGCGAGATTCCGGGCGTGGTGTTCGACCACATCCGCCTGGAAACCTTCGGCCTGGCGCTGCGCTACGCCATCGACGACATCAAGCAGGTGGTGCAGTTCCGCGACCTGTACCAGCCCACCTGCCTGGTCTACGTGCACACCTACGACTACATCTACCCGTCGGGCGTCGGCTACAGGCTGGGACCGCTGAAGATGAAGCCGTGGGTGAAACCGTACCTGGACGCGGCCGGCCTGACCGACAGGACCCAGCAGCGCGTGCTCACCGGTTGGCTGATCGACCAGTTCACGCGCGAGCTGCGCGCCTTCGTATCGCAGCGCGCCAACATGGTGCTGGTGGATTCACGCGGCACCCTCACGTCCGAGAGCCAGTGGGAAAACGAGATACACCCCACCGCCGCCGGCTTCGAGAAAATCGCCAGGACGTGCTGGAAGCCGCGGTTGACGGGCGTGCTGCGGTAACCCGCAGCGCGACGCAGGCCGTTCCGCGCGCCGGAACGGCCATCACGTGCGGAATGCCCTCTCGGGTGTCGAATTCCCCGGCGCCCGTTCGTCGTGGAAGAAAGGCGGACCTGGTCATCCGCACGGAACCCCGGCATGAGCAAGCTCATCGCAGCCGCCATGGTCAGTCTCGACGGCATCATCCAGGCCCCCGGCGGACCGGACGAGGACCGCAGCGGCGGCTTCGTGCATGGCGGCTGGGTCTGGCCGTACGCCGGCGACGACGAAGCGATGGACGGCCTGTTCGCCGATCCGTTCGCGCTGGTGCTGGGCCGGCGCACCTACGACATCTTCGCCGGCTACTGGCCACAGGTGCCCGGCGATGCCCCGCACGGCCACATCGCCGACGCCTTCAACGCGGCGACGAAGCATGTCGCCACGCATCATGCCGACACGCTCGACTGGGCGCACAGCCACGCGCTGGGCAACGACGTGGTCGGCGCGTTGCGTGCGCTCAAGCAGCGGGACGGCCCCGACCTCGTGACCCAGGGCAGCAGCGACCTGCTTCACCAGCTGCTGGCCACCGACGTGGTCGACGAATTGCGGCTGTTGGTCTACCCGGTGCTGCTGGGCCGCGGCAAACGGCTGTTCGATGACGGCACGCAGGCCTCCGCCTTCCGGCTGACGTCGTCCAGAACCACACGGACCGGCGTGCTCGTCACCCGCTACGTGCGCGACGGCGACGTGCGCACCGGCTCGTTCGCCGACGGTTGAAGCGCGCCGGTTAGACCACTTCACACCGCTTTTCCATCCGGCCGTAGTCCTCGGCCCCCTGCCCACCCTCTGCTCCAGGAGACCGCCATGACCCCGAAGAACACCCTCTGCCTCTGGTACGACCACGACGCCGAAGAAGCCGCCCACTTCTACGCACGGATATTTCCCGACAGCGAAGTGAAAGCCGTGCACCGCGCACCGGCCGACTATCCCTCCGGCAAGGAAGGCGACGTGCTGACGGTGGAATTCACCGTCTGCGGCATCCCCTGCATCGGGCTTAACGGCGGCGATGCGTTCAAGCACAGCGAGGCGTTCTCGTTCCAGATCGCTACCGACGACCAGGAAGAGACGGACCGCCTGTGGAATGCCATCGTCGGCAACGGCGGCCGCGAAAGCGCCTGCGGCTGGTGCAAGGACAAGTGGGGGCTGAGCTGGCAGATCACCCCGCGCGTGCTGACCGACGCCATGGCCAACCCGGACCGCACGGTCGCCCGGCGCGCCTTCGAAGCGATGATGACGATGCAGAAGATCGACGTGGCGAAGATCGAGGCCGCGGTGCGCGGCTGAGCACTGCGCGGCCCGGGCGTCGGCGCCTGCAGGCGTTGACGCCTGGCCGCCGGCACAGCGGACAGACATCGAACAGGCCGGTGGCCAACGGCAACACGCCCACCACGGACCACCGATCAACGCCCGGCCGACCCGCAGCGCGCCGACCGCCACGCGCGCATCAATCCCGGTCAACCGGACAGTGCGAGGGCGCCCGTGCCGGAACTAGCGGCGTCCGCGCCGACGATCCAGCCAGCCCATCACCCGCTGCGCGCTCAGGCCATGCAGCAGGATCGAAAGCACCACCACCAGGCACACCACCGCCCACAGCGCGGGCGCCTGCCCGAATTCCGCCTGATGCGTGGCGAACGCCAGGTAATAGAACGAGCCGATGCCGCGCACGCCGAACACCGCGATGGTCCACCGGTCGCGCGCCGACAACGGCATGCGAGCCAGTCCCAGCCAGCCGGCCACCGGGCGCACCAGCAGCACGAAAGCGAGCGCGAACACCACCTCCCGCCAGCCGAGCGCGCGCAGGATGCCGCTGGCCAGGGCCCCGCCCAGCAGCAACAGCAGCAGCGCCATCAGCAGGTTCTCGCACTGGTGGGCGAAGCGGTCGAGCGTGGCGTGGTAAGCGTGGTCGCGCTCGGACTGGCGCATCACCAGCGCCGCCACGAAGACCGCGAGGAATCCGTAGGCATGGCACAGCTCGGCCACGCCATAGACCAGCAGCGTGATCGCCAGCGCGGCCAGGCCGTCCTCGCTGCCGGACAGCGTCGGCTTGCGTTCGCTGCGGAAAATCAGGTGCATCAGCCCGTAGCCGAGCAGCGCGCCGACCGCCACCCCGCCCACCACGCGCCAGCCCACGTCCAGCAGCAGCCAGCGGCTCCAGGCCATCGGTTCGCCGGAGGCCTCCAGCGCCAGCGCCACGGCCAGCCATACGAACGGGAACGCGAGGCCGTCGTTGAGTCCGGCTTCGGAGGTCAGGGCGAAGCGCACCGGATCCTCGCCGCCCTCGCCGGGCGGATGCACCTGCACATCCGAGGCCAGCACCGGATCGGTCGGCGCCAGCACCGCGCCCAACAGCACGGCGGTCGCCACGCCATATCCCAGCCACGCCTGTCCCAGCCACAGGCCCGCCAGGATGGTCAGCGGCATGGTGATGCCGAGCAGCCGCCACGTGACCGCCCACGCGCGCCAACCAAAGCGGGTATCGATGCGCAGCCCCACACCGGTCAGCGCCACCAGCACGGCCAATTCGGTCAGGCGCTCGGCCACCGCGGGGAAGCGCATTGGGTCGGCCGGCGGCAACGGCAACGGCAACGCATACAGCCCGGCACCCACCAGTACGTAGACGATCGGAAGCGTCAGCGGATGCCGCGCGAGCAGATGCGGCATCCAGGCCGCTCCCAGCAGGGCCAATCCGATCAACGTCAGCGCGACTACATAGGCATCCATCGTCCGCAGTATCGCCAGCACCCTCGCCGGCGACGTTGACGCGGGGTTCACGCGTCGGCGCGGCCGGCACGTTCAAGTGACTCATGGCAGGTGGACGGCATGACCTCTGCGCCATGAAGCCGTCGCATCGCTCTGTATACTCGGTCACACTTGGCGGGTGCCCCTACCCGTCGCGAATCACGGAGCGATGTCATGGGTCTTGTGCAGGCGGTGGTGGGTGCGGTCGGCGGCGTGCTGGGCGACCAGTGGAAGGACTTCTACACCGTGCCGGCGGGCCTGCCGGCCACAGCCGCGCTGTTCGCGGCGGTCCCGCAGGGCACCAATGCCGGTCGCGGTTCCAACACCCACGGCTCGACGAACATCATCACCAACGGCTCGAAGATCGTCGTGCCCGAAGGCTACGGCCTGCTGCTGATGCAGGACGGCGCGATCACCGCGTTCGTCGCCGAGCCGGGCGGCTACGAATGGCGTTCGGACGACATCAACTCCAAATCGATCTTCGCCGGCGACGGCATCGTCTCGACCTTCATCACCCAGAGCTGGGAGCGCTTCAAGTTCGGCGGCCAGCCGGGCGCGCAGCAGGCGGCGTTCTTCGTCTCGCTGAAGGAACTTCCCGACAACCGTTTCGGCACCCAGTCCGAGATCTACTGGGACGACGGCTTCCTCAACACCCAGGTCGGCGCGATCACGCGCGGCTCGTACACGCTGAAGATCGTCGACCCCATCCTGTTCGTGAAGAACTTCGTGCCGGCGGCGTACCTGCAGCCGGGCAAGGTGTTCGACTTCACCGACCTGGACAACGCCGCCGCCGGCCAGCTGTTCAACGAAGTCGTCGGCTCGCTCGCGCCGGCCTTCAGCCTGTACACGAACGATCCCTCCAAGGGCAACCGCATCACCCGGCTGCAGCAGGATTCGCTGGGTTTCGCGCAGAGCCTGTCGGCGGCGGTGGAACAGGGGTACCGGTGGAGTTCCGACCGCGGCCTGGCCATCGTCAAGACCGCCATCGTCTCCATCGAGTACGACGCCAACACGCGCGAACTGCTGAAGACCGTGCAGCGCGCCGATGCGCTGTCCGGTGCGCGCGGGAATTCCAACCTGCAGGCCAGCGTGGCGCAGGGCATCCAGTCCGCTGGCGAGACCGGCGGCGCGGCGGGCCTGGTCGGCGTGGGCATGGCCTCGGGCATGGTCGGCGGTGTCGGCGCGCTGCAACAGCCGGTGGCACCCGCCGCACCGGCAGCGGACGATCCGGTGGCCAAGCTGAAGAAGGCCAAGGAAATGCTCGACCTCGGCCTGATCACCCAGTCCGACTACGACGCGCTGAAGGCGAAGGCCCTGGGCCTGTAAGCGGACGCGCGCATGTCCACCCCCCGCCGTCCGGCGCCACCGCCGTTGCCGCCGATACCTCCTGCGCCGGGCCCCGGCTCGCCGCAGGAGGTGCCGCCGCTGCCCGGAAGTTTCCCGGTCGACCCCGCCACCCTGCCCGATGCCATCCGTGAAGAACTGCAGGCGCCCGATCCGGTCGCCATCGACACCGCCTCGGCCGAGCTGAAGGACGGGCAGAACCACTGCCCGAAATGCGGCGCCACCGACATCCGCCACAAGCCGGGCAGCGACGTGCTGGTCTGCCTGTACTGCCGCCACGAATGGGTCGGCGTGCGGGTCGAGGAAGCCTTCGGCTTCGGCCAAGGCCACGCCGACCTGCGCGGCACCGTCATCGCCTCGGGAGCGCGCGACATCGCCGCCGATGCGGCCAGCGTGATGACCTTCAAGTGCACCGGCTGCGGCGCTGAAGTCACCGTCAACACCGAAAACGCGATGACGGCGCGCTGCCACTGGTGCCGCCACGTGTTCGGCGTGAACGAACAGATCGCCAACGGCGCGGTGCCCGACGCGGTGCTGCCCTTCCACATCAGGAAGGAAGATGCCATCGCGCGCATCCTGCAGTTCGTGGGCAAGCGCCGGCTGTTCGCGCTGAAGGCGTTCAAGGACCAGTTCACGCCGGAAAACGTCGTCGGCGTGTACCTGCCCTACATGATCGTCGACGGCAACGCCAGCGCGCAGGTCGCCGGCAAGGGCGAGATCCTGACGCGCACCTACACGCGCGGCACCGACAAGAACAAGAAGACCTACTACGACGCCGACGTGTACCACGTGGAGCGCCAGGTCGACTTCACCGTGGACGACCTGCCGCTGGAGTCCTCCGCCGAGCGCGCCAACCTGGACAGCACCGTCAACACGCAGAACATCATCAACACCATCCTGCCGTTCGACACCAAGAACGCGGTGAAGTGGAACGCCTCGTACCTGTCGGGCTTCACCTCGGAGAAGCGCGACACCGACGTCGCGCAGCTGCACCCGCGACTGGAAGACCAGCTGCTGTCCATCGCCCGCGCACAGGTCGAGGCTTCGGTGCGCCGCTACGACCGCGGCGTGCGCTGGGAACAGGAACAGCTGGACGTGCACGGCACGCGCTGGGTGTCGATGTACCTGCCGGTGTGGCTGTATTCGTACCACCAGCCGGGCAGCAACGGCGGCATGCTGCATTACATCGCCGTCAATGGCCGCACTGGCGAAACGATGGGCAGCGTGCCGGTGCAGCAGTGGAAGCTGCTGCTGGCCGCGCTGACCGTGGGCACCTTCCTGGAGGGCATCGCCCTCTGGATCATCTGGGCAGGGTCATGAGCGACGACAGTGGCATGTGGCTGCTGGCGCTGGGGCCCGCCGGGGCCGCCGCGCTTTACTGGGCCATCTACCGGTATTACCGCAACACCGACAAGTCGCACGCCTTCGAGCGCGAGACGGACATCCAGGCCAAGCCGGTGACCGGCTCGGACCGCAAGGTCGACGAAGTCAGGGGAACCCAGCGCACGCGCATCAACGGCGACAACGTGCAGGCCTACCGCCAGCGCGTGGAACGGGTGCGCGATGACGACGGCCCAACGTAGGGCGGATTGAAGCCTGCCCTGCACCGCTTCCGTTGTCAGGTTGATCACCCCGGCACCGCGCACACGTCCAGATGCCGCGGGTGCGCTTCGCCTGCCCGGGCGACGGGATGGGATGCGTCAGCGACCGAACAACCTCATGGCGTTGCCACTGCGGATCCTGGCCTTCTCTTCGTCGGTCAGGTCCAGCCGGTCCAGTGCCTTGACGGTGGCATCGAGCCCGATCTGCGGGTAGTCCGAACCGAGCAGCACATGGTCGAGGCCCACATTGCGCAGGGTCCAGAGGAATTCCTCTTCCACCGGCGAATCGGCCACCACCAGCACGGTGGCGGAGATGTCGAAGTAGAGGTTTTCGAAACCGAACCCGTCGGCGGTGCGGGCCAGCGCGAGGATGTTCCAGAAACGGAAATTCAGGCCGCCGATGTGGGCCAGGATGAAGTTGGTCTTCGGCACGCGCACGACCAGGTTGAACAGTTTCTCGCTGTCGCCCGGCAGGATGTTGGCGTTGTCCATCAGCACGGCCACGCCCAGTTCACCGGCGCGGCGCACCAGGGTTTCCACGCGCGGATCGGCGACGTCGAAACCCTGCGTGTGGGCGTGGATCTTCAGCACCTTCACGCCGGAGGCGGCCACGCGGGCCAGTTCGGCCAGGGCGGCGTCGCCGTCGTAGGGGTGGACGGTGGCGATGGGCAGCACGTCGGGATGCGCGGCGGCCAGGGCGATGACGCGGTCGTTGCCGGCGCGGATCTTCTGCAGGTCACCCTGCCGTGCCTGGTGCGGGCCACCGAACCACATCACGCCGATGCCGGACAGTTCCAGGCCGGCCTTGCTTACGGTTTCGCGGTATTCGCGCAGGGAGGTTTCGCCGTCACGCAGGTGGACGTGCACGTCGAACACGGATTCGGCGGCGATGGCGGTGGTGGAGAACAGGCAAAGGGACAGGGCCAGCGTGCGCAGCATGCGTCGTCTCACGTCGAAGGGATGCGCGTAGGGTGCCACAGTCGACATCCATGCGACTCCCGCGCATGCCGACCCGTATGCACAGCGGCGCCGACAGACGGGCTTGACACATTTCGACGTTTAGCTAACTATCGCACCATGAGCCAGGTCTTCCGCGCCCTTTCCGACCCCACCCGCCGCCAGGTGCTGCAGTTGCTGCGCAAGGGGCCGATGAGCGCGGGTGAGCTCAGCGACCGGTTCGATGTGTCCAAGCCGACCATGTCGGCGCATTTCGCGGTGCTGAAAGAAGCCGACCTGGTGCATGCGGAAAAGGTCGGCAAATCGGTGATCTACCACCTGAAGCTGTCGGTGCTGGAAGACGCACTGCTCGGCTTCGTCCACTCCTTCGATGCGGGCAATGCCGTGCCGAAGCCAAAGAAAGGGTCTGCACGATGAATAGAGAACTGCTTTCCAGTCTGGCGTGGGGCGTCGGCATCGTGGTGCTGGCGTTGTGCGCGACGTTCGCGCGTTCGCGGGGCTACATCGACAGCGAGACGGTCGACCGCATCGTGATGGGGACCATCGGCCTGATGGTGGCGTGGTTCGGCAACCAGATGCCCAAGCGGTTCGTGCCCAGTGCGCGTGCCCGGCAGGCGCAGCGCGTGGCCGGCTGGTCGATGGCGCTCAGCGGCCTGGCCTATGCAGGGTTCTGGATCGCGGCACCGAAGGACGTGGCCGTCATCGGCGGTTCGCTGGCGATCCTCGTGGGCATCGCGGTGACGGTGGCGTACTGCCTGTCGCTGCGGAACAAGGCGCGGATGTCCGGCGCCTGAGGGAACGCAGGTACGACCCGCTTCCTTCTCCCCGTGCCACGGGGAGAAGGTGCCGAAGGCGGATGAGGGGCGCTTTTCACACCGTGCACGCGACACGCTGCATAGCCCGGGTAAGGCCGCAGGCCGCACCCGGGGTGATGCATCAACCTTCACGATGCCCCGGGTGCGCTTCGCTTACGCGGGCTACATGGCGACATCAACCCGGCATCGCGTCATCCGTCCGGGGGGATCGATCCTCACACCTGCCCCGCCCTCACCGCATCCGCCAGCCGCGGGTACAGCGACTGGAAGCCGAGGTATTCGCGCAGGCGGTGGCCGTCCATGACGGCGGCGAAGGCTTTCGCGCGTTCGGGGTCGGTGCCGTCGGGCGGTGGCTGTCCGACGGAGGCGAACAGCGTGGCCAGGTCCGGCGCTTCATCGTCCGTCACGTTGTAGAGGCGGTGCGCCGGCGATGGCGCGTCGAGCAGGCGGATGACGGCCTGCGCCACGTCCGCGTGATGGCCCATCGACATGCGTTGCGCGGGCGGGAAGGTGCGCATGAACGGCACCACGTCCTGGATGTGCGGGTCGCCGTCGCCGTAGACGAACGGCAGGCGCAGGATGCGCACGTCCAGGCCGTCGATGGCCAGCAGCAGGCGCTCGGCCGCGAGTTTGCTCTGCGGGTAGGCGTCGATGGGCGCGCAGGCATCGTCTTCGTGCGCAGGCACGCCGCCGTTGGGGCCGTAGACCAGGCCGGTGCTGGTGAAGACAAAGCGCGCCACCCCTGCCGTGCGTGCCGCGTGCGCCAGGTGGTGCGTGCCCTGGTGGTTCACCGCGTGTGCTTCTTCCGGCGTGGCGCCACGGAAGAAGGCGGCGCAATGCACGACGGCCTCCACGCCGCTGACGGCCGCAGGCAGCGAGTCCGGCTGCATCAGGTCGCCGGTGATCAGGTGGATGCCGTGGGCCGACAGGTCGGTGGCACGGGCGGGGTCGCGCACGAGGGCACGCACGGTGTGTCCGTGCTGCACCAGCCGCTTCGCGAGTCTGCTGCCTACTTTTCCGGTGGCACCGGTGATCAGTATGTTCATGCGGGCCACGATAGGCCGCGTGTCGCGCGCCGCATTGGAAAAAACGGCCATCGCCGCGCGGGTTGCGACGCGGCGGACGCGGCCACCACAATGCCGGCATGTGCGCCTTCCCCGCCCGTGATGCCGTGATGCCTGCCGTGGATGCGCTGCGCCCGATCGTGGCGATGACGGCGCGTCATTTCGTGGATGACCTGCAGCGGGTGGCGATGCCGCAGGTGGAGGCGCAGGTGGTGGTGCGCTTCGGACCGTCGTTTCCGGGCGGGATCGATCTGCATGCGATGGGCCCGCGCACGCAGGTGCACCGCAAGTTCATCCGCGGTGGGCAGCGGGCGGTGCTGGCGCGGTTGCAGCCGGGCATGTACCCGGCGGCGCTGGGGGTTTCCGCGGCGGAACTGAAAGGCGCGCCGGTGCCGCTGGCCGATCTGTGGGGACCCACGCGGGTGCAGCGATTGCGCGAGCAGTTGGCGACGGCGCCGGATGCGTCGGCGGCCGGCGTGTGGCTGGCGCGGGCGGTGTCGGAACGGGTGGCGCGCGCGGGCACGTCCGGCGCGGTGCCGGCGTTCCTGCCCGCGGCGCTGGAGCAGTTGCAGGATGCCAGCGTGGGCGCGGTGGCGCGTGCGTTGGGCGTCAGCGAGCGCCATCTGCGGCGTGTGCTGCAGGAGGCGGTGGGCCTCGGGCCGAAGACGTATTCGCGGTTGAAGCGGTTCGGCCATGCGGTGCGGGCGGCGCAGGCCGGCGGTGAGGTCAACTGGTCGGCGATTGCGGCGGATGCGGGGTATTACGACCAGGCGCACCTGATCGCGGAGTTCCAGGCGATCGGGGGCAGCACGCCGCGGGGGTTGCTGGCGGAGTTGCGGGAAGGCGCCCTCGCGCCGTTGTCGTAACGCGTTCCGCGCCGTCAGCGACAGATGAAGAAGCAGCCCAGCATCGACTTGTCCAGGGTAACCTGCAGGGTCTCGCCGTCTTGCTTGATGTGCACGGTCTTGGAGAAAGTGGCCGGCTTCTTGACGTCTTCGAACCACACGGACAGGTGGTCGTTGGAGCCGATGTACTGGTTGCCGGCGTAGACGTCGGTGCGGCCCGTCACCTCGGTGCGCGTGACGCTCTCCTTGTACGAGAAGTCGGCGATCAGCAGGTATTCGCCGGCCGGCATGTTGGTGAAGCGGAAGCTGCCCTGGTCATCCAGGATGGGGGTGACCATGAAGTGGCGGGCGATGCGCTCCGGGATCGCGTCGGGCATCTTCTGGCTCTGCTTGACCGTCTCGAACCACTGCTTGAATTCGTCGGTCATCCAGATCAGGCCGACGGCCTGACTGCCCTTGGGCGGGTACTGCTTCTTGGCCAATACGGCGCCCTTGAAGAACGCGGTGCCGGTGATGGTGGACGTGCCCATCGGGCGGATCTCGGCGGTGGCCTCGGCCAGGCTCTTGCCACCGGTGAAGCGCTTGCCGGCCAGGCAATCGAGCATGGCGCTGCGCGCCTGGTCCAGGCCGTCGTAGGACAGGCCGAACACGTCCACGCCGCCCACCCGCACCTTCATGTCGGTTTCCTTGGGACGCATGGAGGCCATGGTCTGTTTCAGGTCGCCGACCGGCACCATCAGGAAACCGCCCTTTCCGCCGGCGCCGGGCATCAGTGCGCCGCGCATGGTGGCCGGGGGCAGGGCTTCCTGCCGCACTTCGATGCTGACTTCCTGGGCGGCCGGGGGCGCGGCGATGCGCGGGCCGTGCATGAGGATGGCGGCGGTGCTGGTCTTGGCGGTGGGGCCGACCAGCGCCATCTCGGCACGGTCTTTTTTGGCGGAGGTGAAGCGGGCCACGCAGCCTTTACCGGGCGATCCCTCGGGCTGCTGCAGGAACCAGGCGCCGTCGGCGTTGCGGGTGATGAGGCGGCCTTCGTCGCCGGCGCCGGTGGCGTGTGCCGGTCCGGCAAGGCCGAACGTGGCGGCCAGCAAGGCGAACAGTGCGGGGGTCAGGCGGCGAAGGGTCATCACGGGCATCCGTTGTCCAGGTAGCGGGATTGTGACAAGTCGGCGGAACGGATACGAGTGATGGGTCCCCAAGGAACCGCGACCCGTCGTGTATCCGTAAGGTGGGCTCAAGCTCACCTTTACGCGTTACGCGTGAGTAGAGCAGCCCTCTTCCCCTGACGAATGCACCTTTCTGGTGAAACGTTGGATGTTTTTCGGTCTCGCGACACCGTTAGTGTGAGAAGAGAGGACCTTTTTTGTGAAACGTTGGACCTCAATGAGAGAAGAGAGGATCTTTTTGGTGGAACGTTGGATCTTAGTGTGAGAAGAGAGGCTCTTTTTGATGGAACGTTGGATCTTAGTGTGAGAAGAGAGGCTCTTTTTGATGGAACGTTGGACCTTGGTGAGAGAAGAGAGGCCCTTTTTGGTGGAACGTTGGACCTTAGTGAGAGAAGAGAGGTTCTTTTGGATGGAACGTTGGATCTCTTTCGGTCTCGCGACACCCTTAGTGAGAGAAGAAGCACCGTAAGTCTGAGAAGAAACACCCCCGGAGGGTCATGCAAGACCCTTTCTGGGTGCCGCCAGGGTGTTTGTGTGAGAAGAGGCAGTGGGCGTCGCCCTATATTGAAGGTGGGCCAAGGCCCACCCAACACACCCCATCCTTACACCCGCCAGCGCCGCGCTACGTAGAGCGGGTTCCAAGCACGCCTTACGGGTTGCGGGCCGCGATGACAGCTACTTCTTCCTGTTCCGCTCAAGCTCCAACTGTCTTTTCGTCTCTGCAAGCTCGGCCAACGCAGCTTTCAACCTCATGTCCGTTTTTCCATTAGTGGCAACGGCATCCAGCGATTCAGTGAGCGCATGAACAAAAGACTCACGATTCTCTTCGAGCAACGCTGTTCGCTCTACATCGATCATGTCTTGTCGACTTACGCTTCCACCGACCTTCTCGGCTCTCGAGACGAGGCGATTCTTGACTTCCCGAACAAGCAATCCTCGTCGAGAGAACACAAAAGCGGAATGCTCCTTACTTGAACTGACCATCCTCATGACTGTTCTTTCAAAGTCCGATGAGAACCTAAGCTTTCTTTCATCGAACAGAAATGACTTGAGCGCTGATAGACCCAGACTAACGGTTGGCAAAGTACTGACAAGGAACATAGCCGCAGAGATCGAAACAACTAACTTAGCTTCACCGCTCAACCCGAACCTCTCATCTACCGCGACTAGCCTTCGCGACGAACTGATGAGAAGACAGCTTGCATCCGGATCAGTCCCCCTCAGTTGAGCCGCATGGGACACCAACGAGATATACAACTCCGCATCCCTTGAGGCCTTGTCTCTCTCATTTCTTCCGACACGAAGCTTCTGAACTTCCAGGAGAGAAAGAATAAAACCTTTTACAGCTTCACTATCAGAGCTGCGCGCAGCGTCTCTATCCGGAAGCCTCTCAACACCAAATTCTGCAGCCAAATAGGCGCCCACACGCGAGACGTCATACTGATGAACTCCACGAAACTGAGATATGTACGCTCGCCAGTGATTCAATCTAACTGCGTAGTTGCGACTCATCAGATCCGCAAAAGACCTAACGAACGCATTGTCTATCACTCTAAGACGATAGTCCTCAGTTCCAGGCAATTTATATTTAACCTGGTTGAAATCATGGTCCGCAATCGAAGCATGGTAGGCCAACTCCTGAAGTACCGGCGTACCGATCAAGACTTTTCCACGGTTCTCACGCCAGCGCCTTACAATCGCGGAAACAGCATCGTGCTCTGGCTCACCTTCACCCAACAAAGAAAGAGCCACGTCCGTATCGAGAACTATTGAAATCCTTCTCATTAGACCGCGAACTATCTCGCCGGTCCTATACTCTAATCCCATAGTGCATGCGGTTATGAAAGCGGCGCAAACGCTAACTAACCACTTTGCGGCTTCGCCAGCCCTGTCTGAGAACAGGTCTTTAATAGCCTGCCGAATTACTTCTTGCCGCTCACTGTGCCTTACGCGCGCGACCACATGATCCGCAAGCTCTTCCACAAAGCTAAGCTGCGCGCTAACCCCCTCGCTCTCCGAAGCAGCATCATGTCCTGAAGGCGATTCGGTCGTGCCAAACAGCGCCATAACTTCAGCGACAATCTGCTCACCTCTCGACTGAAGATAGAAAGCGAGTCTGTCCTCGAATGATGCCCATATCCGCTGGAAATCATCATCAAGAATCGGACTTCCAACCGCCTCTTCGAGAACGGAGCGAATAGCTCGCCTGCCCTCTATCAGCGACGAGGCGCCCGCCGACTTCGCCGCCTCAAGGCTGACCAAGCCAGCGTCAGTTACCGCATAAACCCCTTTCGCAGTCTCGGCGACGAGATCACTACTTTCTAGATCAGCCAGATATGGAGACAGACAAACCGAATCAACTGGCCGACCAAGCCTGAGCAACCCAGACAAGTCGATAGAAATCCTGTCGATAGTTCTTCCCGCTCTGTCAGAAAGAACATCGAGAATGGCGTTCTTATAAACCGCGGCCCTGATAGCGATTGAATCTTCGCCTCCCGTAGAAAGAAGCGCTAAGCGAAGACCTTGAAGTTCTTCTCGATCATCTGATGATCGAGAAAGACGGCCTAGAACGTCTTTAATCTCAGAACCGTATATCCGCTCTAGAGCATCACTCGAACTTCGTCCAAGTTCAGCAAGCTGACTTGCACCAAGAACAGTTACTTGAGTTGAATCAGGAAGGTACTCAGCAATGGATTTTGCAATCTGATCACATCTATGTTCTGACAAGCTTTTGCTCGAACAAAAGTACAAAGAACCAATACCATTTGTCGTCTGTACCAAGCGCTCCATATCTTCGACGACCTTCGCGTCGACATCATCTCGGAGGCTGCAGCAAACGTAGATCCCTTTGGCAGCACCAACGCCACGACCATCCCGTCCGCGATCCCACACTGCGGACGTGTTGACAACTGGAAACCCTCCTTCGACAGATGAAACTACCGCATTGCAGAATCGCTCAAATCTGGCTGCATTAGATTCCGCAGAAAGCACTGCTTCATCCACGTTCATCAAGTAATCGCTCATCTCAGATCCTTGTCTGACTGCCTTTGAATACTTCACCCGTTCCGTCTGGGATCTCCATGACCGCCGCACTGCACTCGCGCGTAACAGAGAGTTGGAGGAATCTTCACAGGACCTTACCCTCTTGAGCCGCACATGTGAGGCTGCAACTTGCTTAGATGGATGACAACGCTGCGACGAACCGAAGGTTCCACACCCCGACTGTAGCGGCTAGCATTACCCTTATTGAGGCGGCATATGCAACCAGGCCGCCGCCGTCACCCCTTAGCCAGACCTTCAATGAAGCCTTCGTACCTAACGCTCAGCACGCCCAAATGAGCGACGCGCCAAGCCGCCCGCGCGCGGCGTTGCCAGGCCCGCTGGACAGGGAAGACGTCTTCATCAGGCAGAGGGACCGCCGGATCGCCGCGCTGGCAAGCCTGCTGGTGCACGTGCTGTTCGTGATGGCGCTGCTGTACTCCTCCAGGATCACCCTGTCCGACCCCGAGGGCGGCAGCACCGGCGGCGCGCGGGTCAAGGTGGACTTCATCGGCGAGACCGACCAGGACGACCAGCGCACCCCCGTGCCCCCCACCGGCGTCAAAGCCCCCAACGAACGCCCCCGCCCCCTCAAACCCCTCGTGACCACCCCCGTCACCTCGCCCGTCGACGCCACCCGCGTGACCGAGGCCGAGAACCCCGTCGCCCCGGACGAAGCCCAGCCCACCCCCACCTCACCCGAGCAAGCCCTGCCCCTGCCAGAGACCCGCCCCCCCGCCAGCCAACCCGCCTGGCGCCGCTCCGCCCGCTGGGGCCAACCGCCCGGCATGCTGTCCCGCGAGACCGCCCCCGAAAACACCGGCCCCACCGTCGGCAGCGGCCGCAGCCAGGGCCAGGGCCCGGCCGACGCCGCCACCCCCAGCATGGACGTGGACGGCCACCAGATCTATTACGACCTGCGCAACGAACAGCGCGTGCAGGAATGGCAGGACCGCGGCATGACCGAAGTGTTCTTCCCCCTGCCCGGCCGCCGCGAATACATGGTCTGCCCGCTGGAGATCGTCGCCCGCCGCGGCTCCGGCGGCTGCCGCCTGGTGCAACCCGAAGACCCCACCATGGCCACCATCGGCGACGCCCGCGACGTGGTCACCGTGGTGCGCGTCTACCGCCGCGGCGAACTGGTGTGGCGGGGGCCGGGGGCGTACCGCTGAGGCGGAGGCGCTTCATTCCTTCTCCCCGTTTGCGGGGAGAAGGTGCCCGGAGGGCGGATGAGGGGCAGAGCGCAGTAAGTCATCAGGCGCCGATGCGTCCACCTCTCCGTTCGCCCCTCACCCGCCTTCGGCACCCTCTCCCCGCTGCGCAGGGAGAGGGAGGCTTTGGTGAATGGCCCAAAGTGTTCTATCCCTTGATATTCCAGAGGGTGATTCCTTGATAAATCGGGATTCACCGGGAACGGTTGGGAGATAGTGGGAAGGGAATTCTGTAGGAAGTTTAGCAGGGCGAAAAAATTGGGCCG